>Ga0306923_10000787_pt1 | contig 26097 bp, 23 predicted proteins | sample sta12Can44000108_FD_203841 | JGI IMG/M metagenome (GOLD analysis project Ga0306923, IMG submission 203841) | Lab enrichment of tropical soil microbial communities from Luquillo Experimental Forest, Puerto Rico - statanox.12C.anox.44.000.108 (v2)... | ecosystem: Environmental > Terrestrial >... | reverse complement strand
GCAGGCGCAAAATTCGATTTCGATTGCCGACGACGTGCCGGTTGAACTGCCTTTGACCGCCAAGAAGGGCGACATGGGCGGCGGCGGTGGCGGTGGCGATCGCGACAAGCTGGACGCCACGAAAGGGAAGCTTCCCAAGCTTGCAATGGAGCAGATCACGCCCCCGGCCGTCGTGATTCGCAATCCCAATCCCAAGCTGGCAGTTGAGCCCACTGTCGTTGTGCCGCCCGAGATCAAGCTGGCCAACAACATGCCAAACCTGGGTGACCCAATGTCAAAGATTCCGCTCGGCCCAGACTCGAACGGAACCGGTAGCGGAGGCGGAATCGGCTCAGGTAGTGGCGGCGGCGTCGGTTCCGGTAGCGGTCCTGGTGTCGGTCCCGGTCATGGCGGTGGATTCGGCGGCGGCGCCTTTCACGTTGGCAACGGAGTCTCTGCTCCTCGCGCCCTGGAGACTCCCGATCCCGAATACTCCGAAGAAGCCCGTAAGGCGAAGTTTCAAGGAGTCGTAGTTCTGTGGTTGATCGTTGGGCCGGACGGCAAGCCGCGAGACATCAAAGTCACCCGTCCGCTGGGCATGGGCCTCGACCAGAAAGCCATCGAAGCGGTCAACAGGTGGCGCTTCGAGCCCGCCATGAAGGACGGCCGTCCGGTCGCCGTACAGATCAACGTCGAGGTTAACTTCCGGCTGTACTAGGATGATAAAAAAGTAGTTGCATCGCCTGTCCTTTTCGTCTAGTCGGCATTCAAATCGTGTCCTGCGGGGGAAAGCCAATGCTCTTGGCATCGGGCATGGCGTTAGAGGTTTCTAAGAGTCTCACCTGATTTCTACCCTTGCATAAGACCTCTGGGCTGGGCCCTCCGGTGACAGACTAGCGGTAAGAGATCGTGTAAATATTTCAATGCCAGCAGTATCTTTTACTTGTAAATTCTTCCCCCAAGATCCCAAGTGTTTTGGATTCAATGTGGGAACTTTGGCACGTAGAGTGCTCTTGCTTTAGCAGACGAAGTGGCGCATAAGGGTCATCCGTCCGGAGGTTTTCGGCCAGAGTCCTCTGAGCTGATGGCCCTTTTTATCAGGCTTTATTAGCCCTCCCCAAAACCGAAAGGCGGTTCTTCCCGATCCCGCCTTCGGTAAGACCAACCGCATAAAAGGCGAAGCGTACGTGACCTGCGCTTCGCCTTTTTCTTTCACTGCAGTCGGGCTCCTCACCAAACGCGCTACATGCTCCGCGTGATCGAGCTATGCCAACGCCAGCTTCTCGGTAATGTCGAATCCCGCCGCTCGCAACAGTCCCTCGACCTTGGCCTCGGTCAGCCGCGTTGCATCATATTCCACGCGGATCGTCCGGTCGCTCTCCTGGAGCCGCAGCTTGCGAATCCCATAAACATCGCTGAGTTGGCCATAGGCGCTCATCACGTTCTCGTCCGGTTGCGCGCCATAACGAAATAGCACATCGACTGTCGTCATCGAAAATTCCTTTCGTCCGTGCAATGATTAGAACCTCGAGGATCTTTGCCGCTGCTTATCGTGGATCATGAGTTCACGCATGCGCGTCTCGTGATCGCCGGCAAAGGGATCCTTAACTATAGAGCATCGTCGCAGCCGCCAACAAAATCATCCAATCCTTGGATGGGGAAACGTGTCACTAGAATGAACGAGTCCGAAGCTACCCCGCAAACCACGACCGTCACCGACCCGGTCTGCGGTATGACCGTCGAGCCCGCCCAAGCCCGCGGCAAAGCTCGCTATCAGGACGGCACTTACTACTTCTGCTCTCCGGGCTGCATGCATCGCTTCATTTCGGACCCAGGCAAATTTCTCTCTGCTTCTGATCAGACCGACGACAAGGCCTCGGCATCCGTGCGCAGGCAAGGCTCGTCGACGAAACTCCTCAAGGACCCCGTCTGCGGCATGACCGTGGATCCCTCTAAAGCAGCGGCTTCCATCGAGCACGGAGGCACGCTCTACCACTTCTGCTGCAAAGGCTGTGCCGAAAAGTTCAGGTCCGATCCCGAAAAATATCTATCGCCCATCTACAAGCCCGGGGGAATGCGACTGCCAGTGCAGCTGGCAGGAATCAAACTTGCCCCGAAGCCTGAAAGCACTTCCGCTCCGCGAGTTGATCAAGCTCTGAATCCCACGACCTACGTTTGCCCCATGGATCCCGGGGTCCGTCAGTCGCTCCCCGGAACTTGCCCCAAGTGCGGCATGGCCCTGGAGCCCGACGTCCCTGTCCTCAGCGCCAAAACGCTGTGGACGTGCCCTATGCATCCCGAAGTCGTTCGCGATGCCCCCGGCTCATGCCCCATCTGCGGCATGGCACTCGAGCCCTGGACTGTGACCGAACAGGAAGAGGACAACCCCGAGCTCCGCGACATGACGCGCCGCTTCTGGTGGAGCGTCGTCCTCGGCGTTCCGCTAGTTGCCATAGCCATGGCTCACATGGTCGGTCTGTTTGCGCACGCTATCTCTCCGCGCCTCGCCGCCTGGATCGAATTCATCCTCGCAACACCCATCGTCGTTTGGGCAGGGAAGCCCTTCTTCGAGCGCGGGTGGGCTTCCGTCAAATTTCGCAGCCCCAACATGTTCACTCTGATCGCGATGGGCGTCGGCGTTGCTTGCCTCTATAGCGCCATCGCTACCCTCGCTCCGCAAATCTTCCCCGACGCTCTCCGTGGTCCGCACGGACAACCCGCCGTCTACTTCGAGGCTGCCGCCGCCATTGTCGTCCTGGTTTTGCTCGGCCAGGTTCTGGAGCTCAAAGCCCGCAGCCGTACCAGCGGCGCCATCCGCGCATTGCTCGACCTGTCGCCCAAGATGGCCCGCCTCATGCGCGACGATGGCAGCGAATATGATGTGCCCCTCGAGCAAGTAAAAGTAGGCGACAAGCTGCGGGTTCGTCCCGGCGAAAAAATCCCCACCGACGGTATCGTTGTCGACGGCCTCAGCTCCGTCGACGAGTCGATGATCACCGGCGAGTCGCTGCCCGTAGAAAAACGCTCCGGCGACAAAGTCATCGGCGCCACCGTCAACGGCACAGGTTGGCTCCTGGTGCGTGCCGAACGCATCGGTAGCGAAACCGTCCTCGCGCAGATCGTTCAGATGGTCGGCAGCGCACAGCGCAGTCGCGCCCCTATTCAACGCCTCGCCGATCAAGTCGCCGCCTGGTTCGTTCCCGCAGTTCTCGCCATCGCGATCGTTACCTTTGTCGCGTGGTTCGTCATCGGCCCCGAGCCCCGTCTCGCCAACGCCATCGTCAACGCAGTCGCCGTGCTGATCATCGCCTGCCCCTGCGCCCTCGGCCTGGCCACTCCCATGGCGATCATGGTCGGCACCGGACGCGGAGCGCGCGCCGGAATCCTCATCAAGAACGCCGAGGCTCTTGAGACCTTCCAAAAAGTCGATACCATCGCGCTCGACAAAACTGGCACGCTGACGCAAGGGAAGCCGGAGCTCATGTCCGTCATGGTTGTTGCTGACGAAACCGACGAGCACGTCGTTCGTCTCGCCGCCAGCCTGGAGCGCGCCAGCGAGCATCCGCTTGCTGCGGCGATCGTCGAAGCCGCCGAGGCCAACAATCTGCAGCTCATTCAGCCCGACGGCTTCCGCTCGATCACCGGCAAAGGAGTGGTGGGAATCGTCGCCGGTCACGAAATCGCCGTAGGCAACGAGATGCTGTTCGACGAATTGAACATCAGCTTCGCCAGCCTCGGCGAGCAAACCGAAGCACTGGGCCGCGACGGCCAGACCGTGGTCTTTGTCGCCGTCGACAGCAGGCCCTCAGGCCTTCTCGGTATTGCCGATCCCATCCGCCCCGAAGCCGCGAACGCGGTTCACGCTCTCCAAAACGAAGGCATGCGTGTCGTCATGCTGACGGGCGACAGCCAGATCACGGCGGCCGCCGTCGCGCACAAGCTTGGCATCTCCGATTTCGAAGCCGGCGTCCTGCCGAACCACAAAGCTGACGTCATCAAGAAGCTGCAGCAGCAGGGAAGGACGGTCGCGATGGCTGGCGATGGCATCAACGACGCCCCCGCACTTGCCCAAGCCCAGGTTGGTGTCGCCATGGGAACGGGAACCGACGTCGCCATGGAGAGCGCCGGCATCACCTTGCTGAAAGGCAACCTCGGAGCCCTCGTCCGCGCGCGCCGCCTCAGCAAAGCAGTCATGCGCAACATCAAGCAGAACCTCTTCTTCGCTTTTATCTACAACTCCATCGGAGTCCCCGTCGCCGCCGGCATCCTTTACCCGAAATTCGGCCTCCTCCTGAGCCCTATCATCGCCGCCGCCGCCATGAGCTTCAGCTCCGTCTCGGTAATGGCCAACGCCCTCCGCCTCCGCAACGCCAAGCTGTAATTAGCAAGAAAGGCAGCTTGAGCGTAACACTCTTACAAGAATCGTGTCCGTCTTGTGCCACGCATTCTTAAGCCGAAGGGCGACATTTGTGAGCCGTTGGGCGTTAGCCCGCGGACGTCAACGGGAAAGAAAAGCGAGCCACGTAGCGGCGGCGGCGTCCTTGTAGTCCCGCGCTGCGGGACGCCAGCCGCTGGTAGACGTTATGAATCATGGCGCTAGGCCGTGTAGCGGCCAACCCACCGAGTGCTCTGCGTTTGCCGCCTTTGGCAAATGTGGGCCTAAAGCCTACTGCTTGTTCAGATACTCCACGATGTCCGGTGCCGTCCAATCCGTCGCACCAATAAACTTCCGCCGGATGATCCCGTCCTTGTCGATGATGTACGTCTCGGGAAACTTGAACGTTCCATACAGCACGTTCGCGGTTTGCTCGGGATCGCGCACCGTGAGCAGATCGACATTGTGATCGCGCACGAACTGCTGGTATGCCTTATCATCGACGTCTTCGCTAACGGCAAGAATCGTAACCTTGTTGCCCATGATCTTCTGCAACTTCACCAGCGACGGCATCTCCTCAACACAGGGAGCGCACCACGACGCCCAGAAGTTCAGCACCACCGGCTTGCCGCGAAACTGATCGAGTGTGACCGAACGCTGCGCATCGACAACCGTGAAGTTTGGCGCAGCTTCATTGATGCGCGGAGGCCGACCGCTATTGCAGGCAGACAAAACGAGGAGCGACAATGTGGCCAGAAGCGAGACCTGACGATTCACATTTCTATAATAACGGCGGTGCCCGCTAGCTGGCGATGTGCTGTTTCAAGATCCTAGCCTGAGTGATTACGGCCTGCGGCTTAGCAAACAGAGATAGAAACTCGGCCGGTTTGCCGCACCGAGTCGCACGGGAGGGTGGAAGCAACGGGCTTTAGCCCGGTGAACCGCGTCTCTTATTATGAAGTTGTCATCCTGATCCCGCTTCGCGGGATCGCTCGAAAGCTTCCGACCGCTGGTTTTGCGATCGGGCGAGCGCGTAGTCGAAGTTGAGCCGCTTTTGCTGGCGTGAGCGGAGCGGGGGCCAGCAGGCGAAATCCAGAGCGAGGTCGCCCGGCGGCCGAGTCGAAGGAGCTATCCTTCATTGTCATCACGAACCCGCGGCTGCGTTCGAAGGACCTGCTGTTGTCTTTACGTATAGCTGTCGACTGGCCGGTGCTCCATTCCGCCTTCTTGGGGCGGGGTGGGCCTTTTTTGTTCGACCACCAATGAATACAAACCCTGACAGCATCGAGGTCTCCGTCATCATTCCGGCGCGCAACGAAGAAGCCAACCTCCAACGTTGCCTGCAATCGCTCGTCGCGCAAACCGCTCCACCCCTCGAGCTCATCGTGGTCGACGATCACTCCACCGACCGCACGCGCTCCATCGCACAATCGTTCCCGACAGTTCGAGTGCTCGAAGCCGACCCATTGCCCGACGGCTGGTCTGGCAAATCGAACGCCTGCTGGACCGGCGCCAAGCTCGCGAAAGGGAAGTGGCTGCTCTTTACCGACGCCGACACCCGCCACGCGATCAACTCAGTAGAACAGGGGTTTCGCGAGGCAGAGTCGAACCACGCCGCCCTACTGTCCTATTCGCCTCAACAAGAGGTTTTCGGCTTCTTAGAACGGGCGGTCATGCCTGTAATCTTTGCTGAGCTGGCGAAGACCTATCGTCCCAAAGAGGTCAGCGATCCCACATCGCCAGCCGCCGCCGCGAACGGTCAATATCTGTTGATCCGCCGCGATGTGTACGACGCTGTGGGAGGCCACGCCGCCGTCGCACACGCGATCCTCGAAGACGTAGAACTCGCAAAGCTGGTAAAACGCGCAGGGTACAAACTCCAGTTCCGCGTGTCCGATGCCGTCAGCACGCGCATGTATCGCACCTTCGGCCAGATGTGGGAAGGCTGGACCAAGAACCTGGCCCTACTGTTTCCGCATCCCCTCCGGCTCGCATGCAGGCGTGCCATCGAGTCCGGGCTGATCCTACTGTGCGGCGTGGCGACGGTCGTCTCCCTTGTCGACAACGACTGGATCGGCGTGGCGATCAATGGCCTGCTCGTCGCGGTGCCGCTGTTTTTCTTCTTTCGCCGCATCCGCAGCGCCCATTTTGACTGGATGTCGAACTCTGTCGCGATCTCTGGCCTGCCCTTGTTCGCGATACTTCTGCTGAACTCCTACATCTCTCATAAAAGCGGCAAAGTGCGCTGGAAGGGAAGAGTGTACGCAACCAATTAATTCACCACACGCAAGACGCCCGGACTCGCGGGAGCCGCCGGAACCATTGTCAGTCCACCTCCGGCCACCTGAAAACGACTCACGTCACTTAGCACAACACGTTTATCATGGTGGAAGTTTGCTGTTCTTTAAGGCGGCGTGCAGAATGGCATATCCGTCTCATGTGCTAGGAGTTTTGAGCCCGCAGGGCGGTATTTGTGTTAGCCGTGGGCGCGAGCCCGCGGTCCGTGATCTCTTTAGATCCGAGCCGGTATTAGCCGGCGACACAAAACGGCAATTTGGCGACACTAAGAATCAAACTGAAGAGCTCGAAGAGCATGATCTACCTGACCCGCAAGTGTGAATTTTCTGCGTCGCACTTCTACCACAATCCGCAGTGGTCAGAAGAGGAGAACCGGCGCGCTTTCGGCAAGTGCGCCAACCTCAACGGCCACGGACACAACTACACCCTCGAAGTCACCGTCAAGGGCGAAGTCGATCCCGTCACCGGCTTTGTGGTCGATCTGAAAGAGCTCAAAGACATCCTGAACCGCGAGGTCGTCGACGCCATGGACCACCGCCACCTCAACAAAGAAGTCCCAGAGTTTGCGACCAAAATTCCCACTTCCGAAAACATCGCCATTGCTATCTGGCAGCGGCTCGAAAAGAAGTTGAACGTCGCCAAGCTCCATCGCGTGCGGCTCTACGAACTCCCCGACCTCTTCGTCGACTACTACGGAGAACCATGAAAGCCTATCTCACGCGTCGGTACATGATCTCGGCTTCGCACCGCTTGCAGACCGACGCGCTGAGCGTTGAGCAGAACCGCGCCACCTACGGCAAATGCAACAATCCCTACGGGCATGGTCACAATTATGCGCTCGAGGTGACCGTCAGCGGCCAAGTCAGCGCCGACACGGGCATGGTCTGCGACCTCGGCGATCTCGACGGCGCGGTCGCGAAATACGTCGTCAACCGCTTCGATCACCAGAACCTGAACACACTGGCGGAGTTCGTCACTCGCGTGCCCACCACGGAGAACCTGGCCAGTGTGATCTATGACATTTTGAAGCGAAGCTTCACCGCCGCTCATCTTGAAAGGGTGCGCATCGAAGAGACGTTGATGAACAGCTTCGAATATGCCGGCGGAAGAGAGGTTCATCCCTGAAAGCATAGCAGCCAGCAATCGGAAGTTGTTTGATGAGTCAGCCTTGAAACCCGATGCTTCACAGATTTGGAAAAGCTCACTTTGATGCCGCTTTTGTATCAGGGCACGGCTTGAGCCGGGCCGTAAGACGTTCCGAATACGCCAGGGCTTTAGCCCCTGACGGGTCATCCTAAGCGACAAGCCAAAAGCGAATAGCCAATAGCGAAAACAATGAAAGCCACCACCGAAACTCAGATCACTCTCACCAGCGCAACCCTGGAAGATCTCACGCGCGAACTGCTCGTCCGTCTGGGCGAAGATCCCGACCGCGAAGGTCTTTTGCGTACGCCTGAGCGCTTCGCCAAGGCCTATCAGTATCTCACCAAGGGCTACAACGAAGACTCAGCCGACATCTTGCATGGCGCGCTCTACAGTGTCGATTACGACGAAATGGTCATCGTCAAAGACATCGAGATGTTCAGCCTGTGCGAGCACCATGTGCTGCCTTTCTTCGGCAAGGCGCATATCGCATACATCCCCAAAGGCAAAGTCGTAGGACTGAGTAAGCTGCCCCGCCTCGTCGAAGTCTTCGCCCGCCGCCTGCAGGTGCAGGAGCGGTTGACGGTGGAGATCGCCGAGTCCATCCAGAACGCGATTCATCCCCTCGGCGTCGGCGTGGTCATCGAAGCCCGCCATCTTTGCATGATGATGCGCGGCGTCGAGAAGCAACACTCCGCCACCGTCACCTCGTCGATGCTCGGAGCCTTCCGCGCCCCTCAAACGCGGCAGGAATTCCTCGCCCTCATCCGCGAGAAGAACACCAACGGATCTTAGCTCTTAGCTTGGGCCGTTACCTTTGGCCTGACGGCCTCTTCGCAGTGCGCGATTAGCCTCGGCAGCGAGCCAGGCAGTCCCCGCCTAGCGATTCAGCCTCGTCAGCCCGCGCTTCCCCGGGCGATGAAAAACTCTGTCGTGCGATTGAGTCGCATAGCGACGGCGACGTTTTTGTAGCCGGTGGCGCCAGCCGCTGGTCGCCGCGACCAATGTTTGGCAGGCCGCGTAGCAGGACCGAAGCCGCGGGGTAGCCTCAAATGCCTTGTCGTCGTCAACGAGCCCGCCGCGGCGCATGCGATCGGCTTCTCCCCTCTTGTCAGAATCCTTTAGCCCTGGCGCCAACACGATGTAAGATGCATCCTCATTACTAATTGCTAACGGCCAATTGCCAGTTGCTATGCCAACACCCAATCATCCCCGCAAAAAGAAAGACCACACTTCGCCCACCACCGCCCGTCTCTCCGGCAAATTTGCCGTCGTCACCGGCGCCAATCGCGGCCTCGGCCTCGCCATCGCACGTGCGCTTGTCAGGGAAGGCTGCAACGTCCTGATCACCGGTCGCGACCGCGCCGCACTATCGAATGCGAAGAAAGAATTGCAACACCTCGCCACCAGCCATTATCCTCGCCCTGAAATCCTTGCTGAGCGCTGTGAGGTGCGCGACCCTGATTCGGTTGCTCGGGTGTTCTCCGTCGTGAAGAAGCACTGGCGCCGGCTCCACATTCTGGTCAACAACGCTGGCATCTCGCAGCCCATGCATGCTGCCGAAGAGACGCCGGTGGAGCTCTGGCGGGGGGTAATTGATACCAACCTGAACGGCATGTTCTACTGCACACGGGCCGCGCTGCCCTTGATGCCGTGCGGCGCAACCATCGTCAACAACCTCTCGGTGGCAGCCAAACAGATCTTCCCCAAATTATCTGCCTACAACGCCTCAAAACACGGCGGCCTGGGATTTACCCTCACCCTGCGCGAAGAACTTATCCCCCGCGGCATCCGCGTAACCGCACTCATGCCCGGCGCAGCCGACACCGCAATCTGGAACCAGTTCTGGCCCGACGCTCCCCGCGACAAAATGATCTCTCCCGAAAGCGTTGCCCAAGCGGTTCTTTACGCCGTGCTGCTGCCTCTTAACGCAAACCTCCAAGAGCTCCTGGTGGTGCCGCTGGTGGGAACCTTGTTGTGAGTCCTACAAACGGACCTTTACGCAGTCGTATTACTACATCATTGTTGTCATCCCGCGCTCGACCTGAAACGTCCTGAATTGTCCTGAGTTGTCCCTTGCCGCACGATAGCATCAACCGGATTATTGCCTATGTTGCGCGTTTTACCTTGCTGCGTTTAGCAGGGTGAAAAGTAAGCCGCCGTCTCGGGGGAGGTCGGCGGCTTTTTGTCATAGCTGGAATTCTAAAGTCGTCTCCCTACTTCGATACTCTCGCCACGACCTCGTCACTTATCTCGTCGGAAGCACGACCTTCGCTTGACAGCGACAGGTGGTGGATGTAGTTTACGGGTCATCTACGCAAAGCACTCGGCAGTTTGGTTGTGGCTCGACCACTCTTTCGCCGCACAAGTAGTAAGCCCCCTCGTCAGAGCTGCAAAAAACCCTTTAAACAAGTCGACCTTTCAACCGCAGACACCACTTCTTTAATTCTGTTTCGAAGGAGAAACGCATGCCTCTGACACCTGACCAGCGCGAACAAGTAGCCAATGAACTCAAGAAATTTGCCGGCGACCTCAATCTCACTGACGATCAGAAAAACAAACTACGCGGATTCATGGAGCAGGCGAGAGAAAAGGTGCAGGCCTACAGGACGGCGAATCCAAATGCCTCGAAGGCCGACCTCATGAAGGCGATTGGGCAAAACCGTGATCAGATTCGCGAGCAGGTAGTTAAATTCCTGACGCCTGACCAGCTCACCAAATGGGATTCGGCCGTCAAGAATGCCAAGGAATTCCTAGGCGAAAAGCTGGCCGCGTAACCTAATGTCTGTTTCAGAGAATGTTTCTTGAGGCTGGCGGAAAGCTGTCAGCCTCAAATGCTTTGAGCAGCTGCGAGCAAGCCTCGAATTGCCTCCGGTTGAGGCAACCCGAAGGCAAGCACCATCGTCCAACGTAGAATCTCAGCGCCAGCTACGATCTCGAACGCGCAACCGCGCGGAATTTTGTGGAGGTTTCCCAATGAAGAAGATCTTGGTAGTAAGCGTATTCATGCTGGCGACGCTAGCTTGGGCGGCGGCGCAACAGCCCAGCAATCCCCCCGATCGAAATGGTGGGCAGCCTGGAGCCCAGGGCCCGGCCGCGCCTGTCACCGAGGGCTGCCTCGGCGGCAGCGACCCGAACTTCACCATCACCGACAAAGCCGGTACGACCTACAAGCTGAACATTCCTCCCAACGCCGATACCTCGAAGCTCGGGCAGCATGTGGGAGAAGCCGTGGCGGTTGCAGGTAATGTGAACACCCGTAAGGGAGGAGGCGATCCGTCAATCGATGTTCAAGGCATCGGGCGAGGAACGGGCACCTGCCCAGCCACCGGTTCGAAAGGCGCCCAACCACCGCCGAAACCCTAGGCCCAAGAATGATTGCGCGTAATCGAGAATCCCGGCAAAAAGCCGGGACTCTCTTTCGCAGTACGCCCTAGCCAGGTCGGCTGCGTGCCCACAATTGCCCGCCTCTGACTCCACTATCCACTTCAATCAGAACGCCCCATACTGATACCTTCTCACCCGGGCAGGGAAGAGCTTCACCAGCAACATCCCTGCCAGGAACCCTCCCACGTGCGCCCACACCGCCACACCACCGGCACTGCCTCCATGCACCGCAATCGACGAGGCTGCTCCCAGCAGAAACTGTCCTACAAAGAAATACCCCAGCACGATCCACGCCGGCAGCCACATAAACCACATAAAAAAGAACGGCACGATCGTCAGCACCTTGGCCCGCGGATACAGCAGGAAATACGCCCCCATCACCCCCGCGATCGCGCCGCTGGCTCCCACCGTGGGCACGGTCGAGTTGAGGTTGAACACCGTATGCACCGCCATCGCCGCAACGCCGCTCACGAAGTACAGCACGATGTAGCGAAAGTGGCCGAGGTAATCCTCCACGTTGTCGCCGAAGATCCACAACGTGAGCATGTTGAAAATCAGGTGCATCCACGAACCATGTAGAAACATAGACGTGAACACCGGCACGAACGCCGCCGCCGGAGTCACGTAACGCGTCCCCATCTTGTACACCAGGTCCCACGGCACGTAGCCCTGGTTGAACAGCACCACCGCAAAGCGCGCCGGCACCACCCCGAACTGGTTCAGAAACAGATCTAATTGCCGGGGGTTTCCCATGCCGATCCACAACTCGATCAGGAACACGAACGTGTTCACCGCGATCAGGAAGTAGGTGACGTACGGAGTGCCAACTCGCGGGGCGTCGTCTTTCAGCGGAATCATAGATGCGACTTACTGGAGCGGCTCTACAGGTTGCGGAACAACTTCGACCGTGTTTTGAAGGGGCACACCTTAGCTGTGCCGAACAAGCTCTTTATTTTTTGTCATTCCTCGCGGTCGCGCACTGCGGTACCGCGAGAGATCTGCTCTAGAGACCCTTTCCATAATCCTCGGCAACAGGGAAGCGCCCTCAATTTGACCTCTCGCCGCCTCACCGTACACGATACCAGAAGCATGCCACTGAACGGTGTGATGGTCGTCGACAAACCAGGCCGTTGGACCTCGCACGATGTCGTGGCTCGCATGCGCAGAATCCTCAGCGAACCCTCCATCGGACACCTTGGTACCCTCGATCCCATGGCCAGCGGTGTGCTTCCCTTGGTCATGGGCAAAATGACCCGCCTGTGCCAGTTCTATGAAGACTCCGAAAAGAGCTACGACGGAACCATCCGCTTTGGATTCGCCACCGACACGTATGATGCTGACGGCGATCCGGCAGGCCCCGTGCAGGAAGTTAAAGTAACACTTGAGGAAGTAACCTCCGCTCTCGAACTATTCAGCGGACGGATACGACAGACCCCACCGCCGTTTTCCGCCAAGAAGATCAGGGGCGTTCCCGCCTATAAGCTGGCTCGCCGGCGGCAGCCGGTCGAAATAGAGCCAGTCGAGGTCGAGGTTCGTGAATTCGCCATTACCGCCGTGGAAGGGAACGGCTGCCACTTTCGCTGCCGCGTCTCATCCGGAACCTACGTTCGCAGCATCGCCCACGAGCTAGGGCGGAAACTGGGCTGCGGAGCCCACCTTGCCGCCCTGCGGCGCACCGCTGTGGCCGAGTTCCGCCTCCAGCACGCTCACACTCTCCAAGCCGTCGCGCAAGCCGCGGCCAAAGGCCAGGCCGCCGACCTGCTCGTCCATCCGCGCCAGCTCCTGCCCGCCATTCCAGCCGTTACCGCCGACGAGGCAACCCTCGGCCACATCCGCTTCGGCCGGTACGTAAACCTGCCCGAATTCTCCCGCGCCCCATGGGTCAAGGTCTTTGCCAGTCAGTCCGACCTGATCTGTATGGCCCGCCGCGTCGCCGGCAGCCTGTTTCATCCCAAGGTAGTGCTGCTTGAATGAAGCACGATGTTTGTGACCCCATTAATGCATTAATATGTACAGATGATGCCAAATCGATGAGGTTGACATCATTTCATAAAAACTACATAATCCTGGCATGAGAACCACCTTATCACTGAACGAGGAAGCTGCAGCGATCGCAGCGCAGTATGCGGAGAGTCGCAACATCACCTTGAGCCGGGCCGTCTCGGAGCTGATCGTGCGCGGAACACGGAGGAAGCCGCGCATTAAGCGCGTTGATGGTATCCCGATATTGGACTTAGGACCTGATGAAGAGCCCATCACAACCGAGCAGGTCAAAGCGTTGGAGGCGGAGGAATGAGGCATTTTCTGCTCGATGTCAACGTGCTCGTTGCCTTGGTTCGCCCTAAACACGAGAAGCACGAAAAAGTCATGCGGTGGTTTCGAGCCAGCGGTGGCAAACATTGGGCAACTTGTCCGTTCACCGAGGCGGGATTCGTGCGGATCGTCTCCAATCCGAAGTTTACGGCCCAGAGTGTGGATGTAGCCGAGGCGTTACAACTACTCTCCGAGTTGATCGCGATGCCGGGACGTCAGTTTTGGCCTATGGATCTGACTTTTGCAGAAGCCGTCAAGCCGTTCGAAGAGCGGTTCTTCGGGCACCAGCAAGTCACGGATCTCTATTTGCTGTCCCTGGCCGTCCGACACGAGGGAGTAGTGGCCACGACCGACCGGGGAATGGCGTCCTTGGCAGGTACGGAATACGCAGACAAGTTAGTGGTTCTGTAGGAGACAGCGATTATTGGCTCCTCAAAGATCGGACTCGGCAGTTCATCAATGTCCGATAAGAGATATTATGTTAAGTACATTCAAACACCCTAAACATGCCCTCTCCCACCATTTAGCGTGTAGCGAACTCGGACTTGTTGTCACAGACTCGAAGATGATGACACCTCATAGGCGGCCATGTAACAGGTTCCCCATGTCCGTCGCTTGCGCCAGGTAGCCGGAGACAAACGTCTCCGGCCTTTCTTTCATCCAGAAAAAAGGGGCGGCTACTCAACAGGTGTGAACGCGAGCCGCCCGGCGCAGAAAGTATCCGACCGCCAAGAGAGTTATACCGATAATTGTGCTGGCGAGGTCGACGTAGTGGCCAGGCGTTTTTGGTTTGCCCCAACCCATTGAGGGCAACAGGTCGAAGGCCTCCGAGACGTGCGCGAATACTACGGCAAGTAAACAGACAGCGCCAATGAGTTGCACAAGTGCTGTCAGAGTTCTTTCTTTTTTAAAGGCTATGGCCGAAGCACCGAACGCGATAAAAACCGGGATGCTAATTACAATCACTTTCAACAACACGGTTGCTTCTCTTCGTTGTATGGCCGGGTGCCCCGCTTAGACACTGAAGCTTGAGTGAGGGTTTTTGTCTGGATTGTCAAAGGCGTCAGCACGCGCCAGAAAATCAAAGAGGCCGGCATCCATCTCCGGCCCTTTCTGAAAGCTGATCACCGATAACTGACCACCGCTTTACCGCGTGACTGGTTGCGGCGCATTCTTCGGAGTGCTCAAATATCCCGTAACGCTGTTCTTGTCCGCCGAAAACGCAACCACTTCATACAACAGATGGTCGCGTCCGGTGTAGAACTGCAACGGCTCGCCCACCGTGCGGTCTTTCTTTTCGATGGTCTTGTCATCGGCCAGCACATTCAGTGTGAAGCGGCTCTTCTTTGCATCAACCTTCTTCAGCTCGAGGCTCACCGTCGACACCGGCTGTTTCGCGCCCTTCTTCAACGTGAACTCGTAGTAGTTGCGATCGCCTTTGTGCTTCAAGATTTCCAGCTCAGACGAATTCTTCGCCACCAGTCCACTCTGCACGCCCAGATCGCCAATCGTTTTTTCCAGCTTGGCATTGGTCGCCTGTAGATCACTCTGCGTCTTCACGATGTCCGTCTTGGCTGAGCCAACATCCGTCTTCACGCCGCTCACTTCGGTGTTGACTTGGGCGAGCTCCGCACCCTGCTGTTTCTGTTCCGCGCTCAGCTTGGCTTCGGAGCTCTTCTGCGCCGCCTGCAGCTCGGTCGCCCGCCTCGCAATTTCCTGCTTTGTTAACCCGACTTCACTCGTGAGCGCGTCTTTCAGCTCCGAACGCGTGCTGTGCAGGCGCGCGGTCAATTCCGTCTGCGCCGACTCCAGCGATTGCTGTTTCTGATCAAGAGCATCCAGCCGGGTCTTCAAGGTGTACATGAAGTAAAGCGAGGCCAGCACATAAATCAGCGCCACCGCCAGCAACAGATATTTCACAATCGGGCCGTGCTCGGCCGCAGTGTGCTGCTGTACATCCGTTTGGTTATTGACGTCTTCTTGGTACATCCATCTTCCCTTTCATCTAAGCAACTGAATCTCGAAGAGTTATTGCACGCTGACCAGCGATGACCCACTATCCAGGTTGTCCCCACTACCAAGCGTGGCCCTCATCTGTCTGTCGTTGACAAATGTGGGGGTATAGACGAATCGGGGTAGCCCACAATTGCCTTTCTTCGGCAATTCTGGGGGCGACGCTTCCGGCGGATCGGGTGAAACTCCAACGTTTCCGGATCATGCTCCAGCATTCGCCAAGCGATGGGAGCTATGCAGTTTGCCCGTTCATGAATTATAGACGTTTACAAACCCGAAATGTCGGCCCGAGTTCCGTGGCCGCCCGCCGGCCGTTACGCTGCGGATCGCTTTTGATGCATGGCTTCAGGATTTTTGCCGTATTTGTTGCAGAAATGCCTTGACGCGTCGCGGGCGATCGGCTCGCCATGCCCGAACCCGACGGCCTCGAATGAAAGACTGGCAAGCTTGCGCTGGCTCGCACGGCCCTCTTCCAAACTCTCGAAGCCGACCGGATCACCGAGGCCCATGACGTTGATGCACACATCGCCTGCGAACAGCATACGTCCCGGTCGCCATAGCAGCGCGACCTGTCCCGCGCAATGCCCAGGAGTATGAATAACCTCGAAGCCGCCAGCGATGGGCAGTATTTCCCCAGCAGTTAAAGGCTGGTCAATGACAACCGGATCCACTCGCTCGTTGGGATGGAAGAACACCTTGCACATCACTCGCCCCAACAGACCAGGAGCCGGCGTCAGAGGCCGAAACGGACCTCCACTCTCGGCGATAGGGATATCGAACGGGTGCATATAAGTCCTCGCGCCAGTTTCGCGCACGATTGCAGCGGCGCTACCAATATGATCGGGGTGGGCGTGAGTGAAAATCAGATGCTTGAGCTGACTTGGTGGCCGGCCAAGCATGCGGACCGCCTCGAAGACGGCTGCCTCCTTAGCCGGGTAACCGGCGTCGATCAAGGTCAGACCGTCGTCCCTCTCGATTAGGAAGGCGTTTGCGAACCCCATCGGGACGATGTGCACACCCTTGATCACACGCTTCACAGCCATAGCCAGAACCCCTCGTTAATCGCAAAACAAAAAGTAAGCAGCCGCAATCGGGCAAACACCGTAAATTTGTCCATCAAGCTGACTTTGCCTTTGTCTTGTCCGTATAATCCGTGTAAATCCATGGCTGCTTTTGGCCTCTTGCAACTTGAAACCCGAAACTTGAAACTGTTTTCGTGCAGTCCCACGACGCCATCGTCATCGGAGCCGGTGTCATCGGCCTCTCCCTCGCCCGCCAGCTACAACTTGCCGGCCTCAAGGTCCTCGTCATCGAAAAGTACGAACCCTGTTCCGAATCCTCCTACGCCGCCGGAGGCATGATCGCCTCCTGCGATCCCCACATCCCTGACTGCCTCAAGCCGCTGGTTGCTGCCAGTGCGCAGATGTATCCCGAATTTGTACATGAAATAGAACTCGAGTCCGATGAGGCGACGGATCTCCGTGGTACCGGTACTATCGCGTGGTTCGAGCATGATGAGGAACCAGGATGCGAATCTGCCCGCCGCCTCAATATCGATGAACTAAAACGCATCGAGCCGCTACTTCCCTCACGTCCCGGCGCATGGTTCCTCCCCGAGCGCAGCCTCGATCCTCGCGTGCTCGGCCGCGTCTTAACTAAGGCCGCAAAACATGTCGGCGTAGATTTCGTAACCGGATCGGCAGTCGCCGAAATTCTCACTGCGACCCGAGCCCCACAATTACCTTCCCCTGGCAATTGGGGAGATGTCGCCGCCGTTCATGCTGCTGGCGTAATCACTTCCCACGCTACGTATCACGCCGGCATTGTCGTCAATTGCGCTGGCGCCTGGGCCGGCCAGATTCGATGGGGCGAGCCACTATTGCCTTCCTCTGGCAATTTAGGGAAGAGGAGCGAAATTCCTACTCGTCCCATCAAAGGCCAGATGGTCTGTCTTGTTCCAGCCTCCGACGCGCCTCAGCGCGGCCCGATGATTCAGCACGTCGTGCGCACGCCCGACGTCTACATAATCCCGCGCTCCGATGGACGCATCCTCCTCGGCGCCACCGTCGAAGACGCCGGCTTCGACAAACGCGTCGACCCCGACACGATCCAGAAACTTCACCACGCCGGCATTACCGCCGCACCCGCGCTTGCTTTAATGCGAATTCACGATGCCTGGGCCGGCCTGCGTCCGGGCACCCCCGACAACCTCCCTATCATGGGCAGGACTTCCCTGCCCGGCTACTTCGCCGCCACTGGCCACTACCGCGACGGAATCATGCTCGCGCCGATCACCGCGCACCTCATGACCCAACTGATCGGTGGCCGCATCCCTGACTTTGACCTCGCACCATTCTCGGCAGCGCGGTTTGCATAAAGACCACGTCGGAGCACTGTCCTCGCCGCTTCAGTCTTCCATGTCTTGAGCGGGACACGCGGCACCATCCATTCGCCAGCCCACCCATTCAGGGCGAATTGACCGTCCGGACACATTAGCTCGACTTCAGACCGGCGCGCCCCAATATGCTGATGCCCACGAACTTGTACAGTCTCTCTACTGGTTGCGTGCTTCACCGGCTATGGCAAACGCAATCGGCTCGGTATAGCTCAACTATGTCCGGTCATCGTAATCGGGGGTCAGCGACAAAAGTGCGGCCTTACACAGGCTGCCTTTTCTTGTCTGGGGTCTTTTTCGCCTCGATCAATAAATCCCCTGACGGTTTTCCATGCTGAAAAATGTCGACTAAGCTTTAAAACTCGATTTTCTATCCACCATCCACTGCTTTACCGCGCGGGCACTACAAACAGATACCCCGTCAGCATCCGCTTCATCTCTTCGATGACCAGGTCCCGCCCTGCACGTGTCGGCTGTTCATACGCGAACGCGATCAGCCGCTCGCCTGCCTCACTCACCACGCGCAGCATCAAATCCAGCTCCGGAGTATTCGGAATTCGTAGCCTTTCCAGCATGAAGCTCTTCAGCAGTGCCGGTAGTCCGGTCACCGGAGACGCCTGCCGCTCCTTCGTTCCCGGACTAATCAGCCGTCCCAATGCCAGCGCACGAAAGTCCGGATTCTGATCCAGGTACTTGATGTAGGTATCAATCACGTTCGCCAGAAACGTCGACGGATTGAACCCTCCCAGATTCTCCTTCAGATCGCGCTCCATCGGCTGGATCACCCCAATCTCCAGCCACGTTTGAAAGTGCTGCACATGCCGCACCGCCACCGCATCAAAGATCGCCTGCTTGTCGGGATAAAACCTGTACAACGCCCCAATCGATATGCCGGCCTCTTTCGCGATGCGGCTCGTCGTCACAAACTCCAGCGGAATCCGCCCCAGCAGCGCACCGGCGGCGTCAAGGATGCGCTGTACCGTCTGCTCGCTGCGTTTCTGCGTCGGAAATCTGCGCGGTACCGTCGGCGAATCTGTCATATCTTCGATTCGATCTGCTTTGACTATATCAACCCGCGCAATTCACATATCCACTAACCACTATCCCGGGTGCCCCACTCAACCTTCCTTTGGTTGAGTGGGTCTTTTCGCTTAAATCGAAAATGAAGTGGGTGCCCCATCCCACCGCCCGATTTTGACGGTCGGGTGGTTTAGAGGCTGTGGCTGAGCGGCAGCTGCGGTTGGTTTCTTCTCGTTCGCTAATCACCGTCCACTGATTTGTCATCCCGAACGAGGACCGCGCGATCACTCGCGGTACGGTTCGAATGGATCTGGGGTTCACTGACAACCGACAACTGACTGCCACCCTTCCTATTGCTCCCCCATAGAAGCTGTGCTATATTGTCTTCCCATAGGAGCTTCCATGCCCGACAAAACCGATGTCTGGCTGGGCACCCTTTCCCTCATGATTCTCAAGACCCTCGAAACCATGGGGCCTCTCCACGGATATGGCATTGCCCGCCGCATCGAACAAACCAGCGGCAACGCGCTTTCGCTGAATTACGGCACCGTTTACCCCGCGCTGTTGAAGCTCGAGCAGGAAGGCGCCATTTCTTCGGAATGGGGCGTGTCCGACAACAATCGCAAGGCCCGCTATTACAAGCTCACCCGCGCTGGAAGAAAGCAGCTTGCGCGCGAAGCCCGCGATTGGGAGCAAACGATTGCGATTTTGGCGCGCTTTCTTTCTCCTGCTCAGGAGGCATGATGCGCAAGTTCAGAGCACTGTGGACGCGCCTAATCGGGGTTTTTCACCCCCAGCGCACTGACGATGAGTTTGCCGCCGAGCTCGAATCCCATCTTCAGATGCACATCGACGATAATCTCCGTGCCGGCATGACTCCGGAGCAGGCGCGCCGGGATGCCCTGATCAGACTGGGCGGCATGGAACAGACACGACAAGCCTGGCGCGAGCGCCGCACACTTCCTTTCCTCGAACGTCTTTTCCATGACACCCGATTCGCTTTCCGGCAGTTGCGTAAATCGCCAGCTTTCACGCTTACCGCAGTCCTCACGCTTGCGCTCGGAATCGGCGGCATGACCGCCGCATTCTCTGTCGTTGAAGCCGTTCTCTTGCGGCCACTTCCCTTCCAGGACCCCGACCGCCTTATCAGCATCCATGAGCACCTTGCTCGTGATTCGCACGCGCTGCGCGTTACTGCTCCCGACGTCCTCATCTTCCAACGCGAGAATCACGTCTTCTCCGGCGCAGCTGGATTCATCAGCGCAGCCTACGAACTCACCGGCGCTGAGCGGGTGTCGGCCCCTCTGTTTTCTGTGCTTGGCATTGAGCCCCTGCTGGGTCGCACCTTTACCCAACAAGATGACGAGAATGCTGCGCCGGTCGCCGTCATCAGCTACGCCGTCTGGAAGGAACGTTTCCTGGGCGATCACAATGTGTTGGGCAAGACCATCGATCTCGACCGCCGTCCTTACACCATCATTGGTGTCATGCCTGAGCATTTCGCTTTTCCGATTAGACGCCGGCAGACTAAGCCATCAGGACCTCTGGGTGCCCATGAGCTTCACCTCCGTTGAAAAGAACAGCGAAGGAGACAACTTCGACTACAGTCTTGTGGCGCGGCTCAAACCGGGCGTGAGCCGCGAGCAGGCTCAAGCCGACATCGGTCGCGTGATTGCCGGGATTCAGGCCACCTATCCCGCAAATGCAAACCTGGAACTGCATGGTTACTTCAGAACGCTGAAGGAAGAGACCGTGCGCGATGTGCGTCCGCTGCTGAATGTGCTGCTTGCGGCCGTTGCATTGGTGCTGCTCATCGCCTGCGTGAATCTTGCCAATCTGCTCTTGGTGCGCGCTGCCGGACGCCGCCGCGAATTCGGCGTACGTCTCGCCTTGGGCGCTGCGCGCCGTGCGGTATTGCGCCAGCTTTTGACGGAAAGCCTTCTCCTCAGCCTGCTGGGCGGTCTCGCCGGCATCGCGTTGGCAGGCTTGCTGGTGCGCTCCGCAGCCGTCGGCCTGCCCGATTCCCTGCCCCGGCTGAACGAGATCGCCATTCGCTGGCCCATGTTCGTCATGGCTTTCGCCTTGGTCGTCCTCACCGGAACCCTCTGCGGCCTGGCGCCTGCTCTTGCCTGCATGAAGACCGACATTCTCGATTCGCTGCGCGACGGAAGCCAAAACAGCGGACAGGGCCGCTCGCAGCATCGCCTCCGCAGCCTGCTGGTTACTGTGGAAGTCGCCCTTGCTACGCTGCTGCTAGTTGCCTCGGGTCTATTGCTTCGCAGCTTTGCCTGGATGCTCGCAACCAATCCCGGCTTTCACCCGCAGCATGTGCTCACCGCTTCGCTGGCGCTACCGGTTCACGATTATCCAACCCAGCAGAAGGTGGACCATTTTTATCGCGCATTGCAACAGAACCTCTCCACTCTGCCCGGAGTCAAGGCGATTGGCTTTTCTTCCAATATTCCCATCGTCGGCTCGAACTCCGGACGCCTCATCGCCCCCGAAGGCTATGTTCCCTCACCCGGCGAAGGCATGCTCATCACTTCCAACTACCTCGTGCAAGGCGACTATTTTCAGGCGCTGCATATTCCGCTCATTCGCGGGCGCTACTTCGATGCCTCCGAAGAACAGGATGGTGCCCCCCTGGTGGCCATCGTCAGCCAATCCTTCGCTGAGCAGTATTTCCATGGACGCGATCCCATCGGCCTGCACGTAAAGGTCGGCCCTCGCTTCGATACTGACATGCCAGCGATCACCGTCGTGGGTGTTGTCGGAGACATCAAGCAGGGCCCACTCGACCAGCCAACCGTCGTCCAGATGTACGAGCCCCTATCGCAAGCCGACGCCGATCTGGGGCCGCTATCTGCCATGATCGGAGTCGTTGGCAGCATGGATGTCGTGATTCGCACGGACGGAGACCCAACTGCGCTGGCCGCCGCCCTCGAGAAAACCATCCATGAGCTTGATCCATCTCTGGCTGTGTCGCACGTGCGTACGATGGACGAGATCGTCTCCGCCACTGAATCTTCACGCCGCTTCAACACCGTCATCGTCTCGGCCTTCGCCGCAATTGCTCTAATGCTCTCTCTTCTTGGTGTCTACGGAGTTCTGGCCTATTCGGTGAGCGAACGTACCCGCGAGATTGCCGTCCGCATGGCGCTCGGCGCCACCCGCAACCTCGTCCTGCTGCGGACGCTCCGCTACGCCATGATGCTTGCCTCCGCCGGGATCTCCGCCGGTCTCATCGCATCTCTTGGACTTACTCACTTCCTGAGTAGCTTGTTGTATGACGTAAAGCCTCTGGACGCCTTTGCCATACTCGGCGCCGTCTTCGTTTTGTTCGCCTGCGCCGCTCTGGCGGGCTGGCTCCCGGCACACCGCGCCGCATCCGTCGATCCCATGCAGGCCCTCCGCACCGAGTAGCAGACAACGGGGTGACCCTCCTAACGACTGGTCCGACTCTGGGTGCCCGGTTCGGCCCTCATTTGACCAGGGCGTCGCATTTTTCTTTCTCCAGCAATGGTTGACTGGTGGCCGACATTTGCCTGATTTTGGCAAATGTGGGGCGCGCGGGTGCCTCGTCCGGCCTTCCTTTGCCCGGTGGGTCTTTTCGTCTCCCGGAACGAGGCTGGTCGCTCAAATATCCCGTTGGCCGGGTGCCCCACCCTTGTCGCCCGATTTTGGCGACAGGGTAGGACAAAACTTTTCACACTGACAATCGTGGGTGGCCCACAACTTCCCTGCCTTCGATGTAGATGCCCTGTCCTTTAGACCTCGCACTCCCAAAAACAGTGATCACAAGCGCGCCTCGGGGCTCGAGGGATCTGCCTCCTCTATCCACTATCTACTACTCTCAACTTCCCAACAGCCCAATCGCACGCGAGGCGACGGCCAGGACTGTGACTAGCGCGAGGAGGCCTTCGGCCATCATCAACAATTTTGCACGGGCGGTCATCGGCATGGCTTCGGCAGGTGTGAATGCCGCCGCGGTACAAAAGGCCAAAAAGAGGTAGTCCACGAAGGTAGGCCGCCACGGCGGCAGCGACTCGTCGTCCACTTCCTCGCGAGGAAAGAGCCAATCGGGTGCGCCGGGCATTCCCTTGGCACGGGCCACATTACCGCCCCGATCGATCCGCCAATAAGCCACCGAGAACACCAGCACATTAGTACCCCACAACGAGATGCTGGAATTCAGCAATTGAATTCCTGTGATTCCGCTTGGCGGCGTAACCATTTTGACGAACAGATCTTTCAGATCCAAGAGCATCCCCACCGCTCCAAGCGAAACAAAGACAATTGTGCCGATGCTCTCGATTCGCAGCCACCGCTGTTTCGCGGAACTCAACCGCAGTCCGGCCATCGGTGCAACCAGAACGGCAATGATGACAAGGACCATCCAGAGAGGAAATGCCCTGACTCGGCCCGGCAAGAGAGTGAGAGCGAAAACTATGCTGATGGTCGCGACAATAGGCCATCGCGGTTCGAGGTCGAGGAATGCTTGTGGTTCGCTCATCGCGCTTCTTAAAGCAGTCGTGCTGCAAGACAGTGCATTTTTACCATCACCAGGTTACTTTAGTCGCCAAGGGATCTGCTTTTTCTGTCCACCCGCAACTGGCCTCTGGAGCGTCTCTACGGCAGCTTCATCCTCTGCAGCAGCGACTGGAATCGGGGATGACTGCGCAGGTTGCGGAAGAGAAATGACCCCTTAAGGCCGTAGATTGCACCCGAGCGCCTTTCGAAGGCATGTTCGAGGCAGTCAATGGCAGCGTCGGTTTCTTCCAGGCCGGCATAACCATAGGCAAAATGGTAAGGCGAGACGAACTCACGGAACGCGCGATCATGCAGTTGTTGGTTTAACGACCCAAGCAGGCGGCCTCACGCTCCAGTCAGTTGACGCGCTCGGGGTTTTCCATGAACTCGGAGGCAAAACCTTCAGTGGGAGCTCCCGGCCTAATTGAGGTTCCGCGCACGATAGACCACCCCATTCCGCCTTCGCCCAACTTGACGGTGATGTCGTAATACCCGACACGGCTCCCGATCATGACAACAATGTCTCCCCGTACCGTGCTGACGCTCTGTCGAAACGGACGCGCCGATTTTAAAGCACCGGCGTGAAAGTTCCCCGTTATTGTCGTTCAGGATTATTGCTGAACTGCTGCTGTTAAACCCCTGGGCGACACCATGTGTAAGCCGTCAGCAGCCTCGAGACGAGGGTCTCTAAGAATGCGGAGCCGACTTCACGGGCCGCTGAATAAACTCGCTTCAGCGACCGATTCGTATCAGGGCATGACTTTAGTCTTGCCCTAACGCATTGAAAATAGCACGGCGAGAAAGGTAATAGATACAGGCGAGTGATTGCTCTGGACGGACGGAGGCCCTCACAGAGCAAATCCTGCCGTAGGCCGAAGTATACCGGCCGGCGTCCACTCCGGGATTCGAGCCGACGATCTGTATGTGAGCCAGATCTCTCAAGTGGATCTTCGGGGGAGTTTGCTTACCTTCTTACGCGCTCTCTCAACAGACGCCCAATACACGTCATCTGCATCTGCTCCGCAATCTGACTCGGCACCCTCGAACCACGATCGTCCGTCAGCCGCTTCAATATGATCCCAAAACTCATCCTTGTTCCATTCTCCTAGAGGCTTTGACCTTGGTCCTTCGACTGCCTTTCGCGACCGCGTAAATGTGCCAGGAGCAATAGTCCTCCGCTGCCCAGCATCAAAAGCGTCGACGGCTCGGGAGTGCCGGCAAGCGTCACCGAAGAGGCGCCGGGAACGACCTTTAGCGTTACGTTGGTTGGGTTATACTCCACCAGGAAATGTTCGGTGGAATTGATGGTGCAGGTGGTCCCGCCGGAATGCCCGTTGCAGGAAGAGAATGCCCCCGCCTTGCTGGCGAAATTCACGATGTCGAAGGTCTCGCCAGACGTTGGCGTAAAGCCGTTAATCTCAGCGACGTTTAGCGCTCCATTCAGACTGGCCTTACCGGTGATCGTAAACTGGTCGAACTGAGCGCCGACGGTGGTCCCGCCAATGCTCATGTCGAGAACACCGGCGAAGTTCTGGGTGTACGCGCCCTTCTCCGTCAGGATGCCCGTGGTGGCCGAAGAGTCGCCCGGAGTGATGGTGCCGCTCGACGTGACCGCACCGGTGATTGTCCCTCTGCCGAACAGCGATCCCGAATTTAGGCTCAGCGCACCGCCAGATGGGAGGGTGAAGCTCCCATCGTCCGTGGTGGTGCCTGCCGTTTGGGTGTACTTCGACCCGGCCCCGGTCACGTTCAGCACGGTACCTGCGCTGATACTGACGGTACCAGAGTTACTTACCGCACCGATGTTAGCGGTACCACCGTTGATATTGAAGACGCCGGAGTTACTCAACGTACTGATGTTGGCCACTTGGCCCGAGGACTCCAGCGCCAGCGTCGCCCCCGCATTGTTGGTCAACGTCTTGCTCACCGTCAGCGTATCCGCGGTGCCGAACAACAAAAGAGACCCGCTGTTGCTGAATCCTCCGCTCACCGTCACCTTGTTCCCGGTACCGTTGGCTGTCTCAAAGCTGGTAGAACTGTTCGTCAGATTGCCGTTTACCGTCAGCCCCGAGGCCTCCTGTACCTCCAGAATGCTCCCGGCGGCCAAGGTCAGGGTTCCCCCGCTGGGCGTGATCGAAGTCGTCTTCCCGTTCTGCAGGAAGAGCGCCCCTGCCAGCTTGCTCATGCCTTGCGTCAGGTTCAAGGTAGCGCCGCTGTTGAGGGTGACACTTCCCGAGTCGCTCAGCGCGCCGGTCACCGACAGGGTGGTGCCACTATTGTTTAAGACCAGCGAGCCTCCCGCGGCTACCGTCAGGGTCCCGCTGCCCGGCGTGTCCCCGGTGGTCTGACCATTCCCGAGGTTGAGCGTTCCTTCCACGCTCCCCAGCTTCGCCAAGCCATTGACCGATCCTGCCTTCAGCGTTCCGTCGACCGTCAGCATTGAACCCGCTGACACGTCCGTGACCCCGGTGGCTTGATTGGTGAGGTTCAGCGTGGTTCCCGTTCCCACGGTGACGCTGCCCGAGTTAATCAGCATGCCGATGTTGGCCACATCGCTCGAGGTCTCCAGCGCCAGCGTCGCCCCCGCATTGTTGGTCAACGTCTTGCTCACCGTCAGCGTATCCGCGGTGCCGAACAGGAAAAG
>Ga0306923_10000781_pt1 | contig 26151 bp, 21 predicted proteins | sample sta12Can44000108_FD_203841 | JGI IMG/M metagenome (GOLD analysis project Ga0306923, IMG submission 203841) | Lab enrichment of tropical soil microbial communities from Luquillo Experimental Forest, Puerto Rico - statanox.12C.anox.44.000.108 (v2)... | ecosystem: Environmental > Terrestrial >... | reverse complement strand
CGTGGCGAGCAGCAACTTCCTCATCCTCTATTTCCTCATGCGCGCAGAGCTCGGGCGTCTCGAGTCGCGCGCCATGCTGGCACTGCTTCTGAAGGTGGGGCTCGCCTCGGCGGCGCTGTTCGCCGTCTCCTGGGCCGGCGCTCACCTGCTGCTCGCCGACTGGGCAGTACAGCCCTTCTGGCCCAAGTGCGCCAGCCTCGTGCTCGTTATTGGCGTGGGCGCTGCCGCCTTCTTTGTCTGCGCGAACGCCCTCGGCATTCGCGAGGTACACGACATCATGGCCCGGCTGCGCCGCGCGCGCTGACAACTGAGCGTTCTCTGCAGCTGGCTTGCGGGTTGCCGACCTCGCCAGCTATTCTCTATTTTCTCTTATGTCAACACTGGTCCAATGTGTACCCAATTTCTCGGAGGGCCGCGATAGAGCGAAGGTGGATGCCATTGTTGCGGCCATGAACATGGACGGCGTGTACCTGCTCGATCGCGAGATGGACGCCGATCATAACCGCTGCGTGATTACGCTGGTGGGCGAGCGGGAGCCGATTCAGGAAGCAGCTATTCGCGGCGTGGGCAAGGCGGCCGAACTAATTGATCTGAACGTTCACCAGGGAGCACATCTGCGCATGGGCGCAGCGGATGTGGTCCCCTTCATTCCGATCGAAGGCGTGAGCATCGAAGATTGTGTCGCGATGGCGAGGCAGGTTGGCGCCGAGATTTGGAAGCGTTATCAGATTCCGGTTTATCTCTACGAGGCCGCCGCAACAACTCCTGAGCGGCAGAACTTGGAAAATATTCGCCGCGGCCAGTTCGAAGGCATCCGTGCTGAGATCGCGACAAATCCAGCAAGGAAGCCCGACTTCGGCGATCCAAGAGTACATCCGACGGCTGGAGCCACGGCAGTCGGCGCGCGAAAATCTCTCATCGCTTATAACGTTTTCCTTGGTACGTCGGATGTCCAGATTGCGAAAAATATTGCCAAGGCAATTCGCTTCTCGAGTGGAGGGTTGCGTTTTGTAAAGGGCGCGGGATTCCTGGTGCGCGGCATGGCCCAGGTTTCCATGAACCTTACCGATTTTGAACAAACGCCCCTCCATCGGGTGTTCGAGATGGTTAAGCGCGAAGCAGCGCGCTACGGCGTAGCACCCGTCAGCAGCGAAATCGTCGGATTGATCCCGAAAAGAGCTTTGGAAGCGGCGGCGGAATGGTTTCTGCAAGTCGAGAACTTTGATTCGTCGTTAATTCTGGAAAACCGTTTAGGTACGGTGATGGTCGGCAAAGCGGCGGTCGGCGGGTTGCGCGCCGGAGTCGAGTCGTTTGTCGAGCAACTCGCCGCGCCAACGGCGACACCCGGGGGCGGCAGCGCCTCGGCCGCCAGTGCTGCCATGGCCGCGGCATTGGCAACGATGGTGGCTTCTATGTCACGGGGGAAGAAAGCCTACCTTCAATATGAGCGTGAGCTCAGTGACACCATCGCGCGGCTGGCACAATTGCGGGAGGAAATGAAGGCTGCCATCGATTCCGACGCTGAGTCTTTTAACGTTGTGATGAAGGCTTACAAGCAGGCGAAACAATCGGCCAACGCCGACAGTGTGATCGATGCCGCGCTGAAGCAGGCCATCAGCGTGCCGTTGGGGGTCGCCGAGAGTGGCTGCGAGATCGCGGCAATTGTCGAGAAACTAAATCCCATTACCAATCCCAACATGAAGTCCGATCTCGCGACGGCTTCGGCCCTGGCCCATGCCGCTATCGAAGGCGCAATGGCAAATGTCGAGGTCAATCTGGAGTCGATGAAAGACGCCGCCTTTGCAGCGGATGTCCGTAAACGTGCCGCAGCGCTACGCCGTTAGATCCGGCTCCGATTTCATGCTTGGCGGTTACACTTTCGTGTCGTGCCGCCCACATTTTCTCCCGTAGTTCCGCCAATTTCTCGCACGCGCTCTGGGGCGCATCCCCTGGGGGACACCGCGAGGGCCTCCCTCGACGGGGTCCGTCGCACCGCGCTCCCGCGCTCCTCGAGCGGCGCGAGGACGCGATCCTCGACGGCTGGATCTTCGCGGGCGGCCGCGATGTAATCGACTGCATATGGTGCGCGCGGGTCAAGCTGGTTGAGCGGCGGGCCTCATCGCTACCACGACGGGATCGCGGCCCGTTACGGCCGGGCCCTGCGACACAGCCTTGCCTAGCACGACGACTACGGGGAACAACATCATGAAGAAGATCTCGGGTGTTCTGCTGGCGGTCGTGGCGGCGTTCGCCATCGGTGGCATCGCCTTCCACCGCCACGAGCCGATCAATGCGCTGTGGATCATAACGGCGGCGGTATGCGTCTACCTGCTCGGCTATCGTTTCTACGCCGCGTGGATCGCGACCCGGGTGCTGATGGTCGATGCCTCGCGCGCGACGCCGGCCGAGCGTCTCAACAATGGCCGCGATTTCGTGCCCACGCATCGGGCGATCGTCTTCGGCCACCACTTCGCGGCCATTGCCGGCCCGGGTCCACTCGTCGGTCCGACGCTCGCCGCGCAGTTCGGCTACCTGCCGGGAACGCTATGGATACTGGTGGGCGCGGTGCTCGGAGGCTGTGTGCAGGACATGACCATCCTGCTGCTCTCGACCCGGCGCGATGGCCGCAGCCTCGGGCAGATGGCGCGCGATGAGCTCGGGCCGCTCGGGGGCTTCGCCGCGCTCATCGGCACGCTGCTGATCCTGATCGTGCTGTCGGCGGTGCTCGGACTGGTGATCGTCAACGCGATGAAGCACAGTCCCTGGGCCACCTCGACGGTGGCGGCCACCATCCCGGTGGCGATCCTCATCGGGCTGTACCTGCGGTTGTGGCGGCCGGGGCGGGTGCTCGAGGCGTCGGTCATCGGCGTGACGCTGGTGCTGGCGGCGGTGCTGGCGGGCGGCTGGCTCGACCACCAGGCGCAGCTGCGCGGCTGGTTCGACTACGCGGCGCTGCCGCTCGCGACGGCGGTGGTGATCTACGCCTGGGTCGCTGCCACCCTGCCGGTGTGGCTGCTGCTCGCGCCGCGTGACTATCTGTCGACCTTCCTCAAGCTCGGCACGGTGGCGCTGCTTGCCGTGGCCATCGTGCTCACGCACCCGCAGCTGAAGATGCCGGCGCTGACGCAATTCGTCGACGGCAGCGGGCCAATTTTCGGCGGCGCGCTGTTTCCGTTCGTGTTCATCACCATCGCCTGCGGTGCGGTCTCCGGCTTCCACGCACTGGTTGCGAGCGGCACCACACCGAAGCTGATCAGTAACGAGGCGGACGTGCGCCTCGTCGGCTACGGCAGCATGGCGCTCGAGTCCTTCGTCGCCATCATGGCGATGATCGCCGCGACGCTGCTCGATCCGGGCGTGTACTTCGCCATCAACTCGGGCGCCGGTGTAGTCGGCAGCACGCCCGAGCTCGCCGCGCACACGATCAGCGGCTGGGGCTTTCCGGTGACTGCGCAGCAGATGCAGGCGCTCGCCCAGGCGATGGGTGAGCACACGCTGTTCGCGCGCACCGGCGGCGCTCCCTCGCTCGCGGTCGGCATGGCGAGCATCTTCGGCAGCAGCTTTGGACGTGGGCTCGCGGCCGTCTGGTACCACTTCGCGATCATGTTCGAGGTCGTGTTCATCCTGACCACGCTCGATGCCGGTACGCGCGTTGGCCGCTTCATGCTGCAGGATCTGCTCGGGCAGGTGTGGCAGCCGCTCGGCCGCACCTCCTGGTACCCCTCGGTGCTCTTTGCGAGCACGCTGCTGGTGGCAGCGTGGGGCTACTTCCTCTATGTCGGCGTCATCGATCCCAACGGCGGCGTGAACATTCTCTGGCCGCTGTTCGGCATCGCCAACCAGATGCTCGCCGCCATCGCGCTCTCGGTGGCAAGCGGGATTCTCGTCAAGTCCGGCCGGGCGCGCTATGCACTGGTGACACTCGTGCCGCTCGCCTGGCTGGCGCTCGTCACGACGAGCGCCGCGTGGCAGAAGATCGTGAGCCCGGATGTGCACGTCGGCTTCCTGGCGGCAGCCGGCGATCTCGCGGCGAAACTGGCCGCCGGCACCCTCAGTGCCGAGCGCGCCGCGGTTGCACCACAGCTGATCTTCAATCAGCGGCTCGATGCGGGCCTGACCGTGCTCTTCACCGCCATCCTGTGGCTCGTGATCCTCGACATGGGCCGGGTAGTCATAAGAAGCCTGCGCGGTCTGCCGGTGCGCTCGAGCTCGGAATCCCCCTACCGGCCGCGCGCGCTCGCGAATGCGGTTCTGGCAGAACGCTGATCCCGCGGCGGGCGCACCACGGCGCGTCGCGGGCGGTGCCGCTGTCTCGGGCGGCGATGAAGATGCTAACATCGCACCCTTTTCCGCCCGGGTGGCCTCGGCCACGCACGGCGGCACGCTGCTGGAGGTAGCGACATGGCACTCAAGATCATGATCCTCGGGGCGAACGGCTTCATCGGCAGCGCGCTCACCAGCGCGATCCTGGAGAAGCGGCCCTGGGAGGTCTACGGCATCGACCTCTCGGACAACAAGCTGGGTGACCTGCCGAAGAACGACCGCTTCCACTTCGTCGAGGGCGACATCACCATCAACAAGGAGTGGGTCGAGTACCACGTCAAGAAGTGCGACGTGGTGGTGCCGCTGGTGGCGATCGCCAATCCGGCGCAGTACGTGACTCATCCGCTGCGCGTGTTCGAGCTCGACTTCGAGGCCAACGTCGATGTGGTGCGCCACTGCGTGAAATACGCCAAGCGCCTGCTGTTTCCCTCGACCTCCGAGATCTACGGGATGTCACCCGACGCGGTGCTCGATGAGGAGTCGAGTCCGCTGGTGTACGGGCCGATCAACAAGCAGCGCTGGATCTATGCCGCCAGCAAGCAGCTGCTCGACCGGGTCATCTATGCCTACGGCGTGCGCGACAATCTCGACTACACGTTGTTCCGGCCATTCAACTTCATCGGCCCCAATCTCGACAACCCGGAGGAGCCCAAGGAGGGCAGCTCGCGCGTGTTCACGCAGTTCCTCTCCAACGTTCTCTACCGGCGTCCGATCAAGCTGGTGGATGGGGGCAGCCAGAAGCGCTCCTTCACCTACATCGACGATGCGATCGAGTGCCTGCTCACCATCATCGAGAACCAGGACGGCCGCGCCAGCCGGCGCATCTTCAACATCGGCAACCCCGGCAACTGCATCTCGATACGCGATCTGGCACAGCGCACCATCCGTATCGCGCAGGAGTTCCCGGTGCTGCGGGACAACGCCCGCGCGGTCGAAATCATCGACGTCTCCGCCGGCGAGTACTACGGCAAGTACTATCAGGACATCCAAGTGCGTGTGCCGAACGTCGAAGCCGCACGGCGTGATCTCGGCTGGACACCGACGACCGACATGGATACCGCCATCCGGCGCACCATCGACTTCTACGTGAAGCAGGAAGGCTTCGGCGGCCGCGTCGCCGCGCTGGCGGCGATCTAGCGCACGGCGGCCGCCGCCACGATGGGCGAAGGCGAGGGGCGTGAGTGGCGCGCCGTGGCGGTGCGCTGGCTGCCGTGGGCGCTCATCGCCATCGGTTGGTTCGCGACCGTTCCGCTGCGTCCCATGCTCGATCCGGACGAGGGCCGCTACGCCGAGATTCCACGCGAGATGCTGGCTCACGGCGACTGGATCACTCCGCGCTTCAACGACCTCAAGTACTTCGAGAAGCCGCCGCTGCAGTACTGGGCGACCGCGGCGGTGTATGCGGTGTTGGGCCTCTCCGAATGGACCTCGCGGCTCTGGTCAGTGGGGCTCGCGTTTGCGTGCCTGGCGCTGGTGTTTGCCTGGGTGCGGCGCCGCTACGGTCATGACGCGGCGCTCGCAGCGCTGGCGGCTCTCGGGGTGAGCCCGTACTTCCTCGTGATCGGACACCTGAACCTGCTCGATGCCGCTTTTACCTTCTGGCTGACCGCGGCGGTATTCGCCTTCTGTACGGCGCAATGCGAGCCGCCCGGCGCTGCCGCCGAGCGGCGCTGGATGCTCGCCGCCTGGGCGCTGGCGGCGCTCGCGGTGCTCTCAAAAGGGATCGTGGTCGGGGTGCTGGCGGGCGGGGCGCTCGTCGCCTACTCACTCATCGAACGCGACTTGAGTCCGTGGCGCCGCCTGCACGCGGGCGCGGGAGTCGCGCTGTTCGCGGTCATCGCCGCGCCGTGGTTCGTGCTGGTGAGCCTGCGCAACCCGAGCTTTCCCGGGTTCTTCTTCGTGCACGAGCACTTCGCGCGCTTTCTCACCACGGTCCACCAGCGGGTCGAGCCCTGGTGGTTCTTCCTGCCGCTGCTGCTCGCGGCGGTGCTGCCGTGGAGCGTGCACTTCGCACGTGCCATGACTGCCTCATGGCGGGAGGAAGCGCCGGCAGGCGTCCCCTTCAAGCCGCAGCGGTTTCTCCTCATCTATGCCGCGCTCACCCTCGTTTTCTTCTCTGCCTCCGGATCGAAGCTCGCCCCCTATATCCTGCCGATGGTGCCGGTGCTCGCCGCACTCACCGGGGCCTGTCTGCGGGACCCCGGTCGGCTCGCACGCCACGCTGCCCGCAGCGCCGCGCCGCTCATCGCCCTCGTGGCAGCCGGGCTCCTTATCTATAGCGCCCGGCGTAACAATTATGTGCCGGACGAGGCGGTCGGCTGGGCACTGGCCGCGGTGGCGGCCTCATTGCTCGCGGTGGCGGCCAGCTTCCGCGCCGGTCTGCGCCCGCTCACCATGGTGCTCACCGCGGTACTCGCCGCCAGCCTCATGTGGCAGTTCCTCATGTGCGAGTACACGGTGATTCCACCTGCTCGCTCCGCCCGCGGGCTGGTACGCGCCGTGCGACCGTTCCTCGCTCCGCAGATGACGCTGTACAGTGTCGGCCAGTACCGCGAGACGATAGCGCCGTACCTGGGCCGCACGCTCGAGCTGGCGGGCTACGAAGGAGAGCTGCAGTTTGGATTGGATGAGGAGCCGACACGGCGCATGAGTATCGAGCAGTTTGCCGCGCGCTGGAGCGCAGGAGGAGCGGCCGTGGCATTCTTCGACCCCGGTGTCTGGGATGCCTGGCGGCGGCGGGGCCTGCCGGGGCGGGTTCTGGCCGCCGACAACTACACCGTGGCCGTGAGTCGGTTGTGAGACTGAGCGATTTTTCGATCCTGTTCTGCGGTGTGCTGCTCAACGCCCTGGCGCAGCTCGGCCTGAAGGCCGCCACCCGTGCCAGCGGCCCGCTGATCGCCGGCGACGCGGGTGTATGGCAGCGGGCGCTGAATATGCTGGTCGTGCCATCACTCTGGTATGCGCTGTTGGCTTACGGGCTCAGTCTGATCGTCTGGCTGGTAGGCCTGTCGCGTGTGCCGGTGAGCCAGGCCTACCCGTTGCTCTCGCTCGGCTATGTCATCAACATCGGGCTCGCCTGGTGGCTACTGGGTGAGATCCCTAACGTGCAGCGCGTAGCCGGCATCGGCGTTATCGTGCTGGGAGTAGTTCTGGTGGCCCGCTCCTGAGTCTGCGGCAATGAACGATTCGAACCGACCCGCGCAGCCGCTGCTGCCTTTCACCCGTCCAAGCATCGACGAGGAGACCATCGCCGCAGTCGGCGAAGTGCTGCGCTCGGGCTGGCTGGCCAGTGGCCCCAAGGTGGCGCAACTCGAGGCGGAGCTGTCCGCTTATCTCGGCGGGCGTCCAGTGCGCACGCAGACCTCGGCAACCGCCGGCCTGGAGATGGCGCTGCTCGCCTGCGGCATCGGCCGCGGGGACGAGGTCATCACCCCGGCACTGAGCTTCGTGGCCACCGCGAATGTCATCGTCCGCGTCGGCGCGCGCCCGGTATTCGTGGATGTCGGGCTCGATTCGCGCAACATCGACCTCGATCAGGCCGAGGCGGCAATCACCCCGCGCACGCGCGCCATCCTGCCGGTGCATTTCGCCGGGCTTCCGCTCGACATGGAGCGCCTGTACGCGATCGCCGGGCGCCATAGGCTGCGGGTGATCGAGGACGCGGCGCACGCCATCGGCTCCTCGTTCCGCGGGCGGCGGATCGGCAGCTTCGGCGACCTGGTGTGTTTCAGCTTTCATCCCAACAAGAACATCACCACCATCGAGGGCGGCGCGATCTCCGGCGGTTCGCCGGCGGAGCTCGAGGCGATCGAGCTGCATCGCTGGCACGGTCAGGTGAAGTCGGGATTCGATGGCTTCGACACGCTGCTCGCCGGCGGTAAATACAACCTGTCCGATGTCGCCGCAGCGGTGGGTCTCGGGCAGCTCAAACGCCTGGAGGAATTCAATGCGCGGCGGCGCGCGCTGATCGCGCGCTACTACCAGCTGTGGGCGAGCGAGGCACCCCTGCGCCTGCCCGAGCGCGGCGATGAGGGTCACAGCTGGCACGTGTTCACCCCGCTCCTGCCGCTCGCACAGCTGTCGATCTCGCGCGCGCAGTTCATGGAGGCCATGAAGGGGCAGGGCATCGGCACCGGCATTCACTACCCGGCGATCCACCTGTTCACTGCGTATCGCGCGCTCGGCTACCGTGAGGGGCAGTTCCCCAACGCCGAGCGCATCGGCCGCGAGACCGTCACCCTGCCGCTGTTTCCGGCGATGCAGTTGAGCGATGTGGAGCGCGTCGTCACAGCGGTCAACACCATCGTGCGCGGAGCCCGCCGATGAACGCCGGGGTGAGCCCGGACATCTCGGTCGTCATCCCCGTGTACAACGAGGAGGAGGGGCTGCCGTTTCTGTTCGAGCGGCTCTATCCCGCGCTCGATGCGCTCGGCCGCTCCTACGAAGTGGTGTTCGTGGACGACGGCAGCCGGGACCGCTCGGTGGCGGCGCTACGCGAGCAGTTCCAGCGCCGCCCGGATGTCACCCGGGTCGTGGTGCTGGCGCGCAACGCCGGCCAACACCTCGCGATCCTTGCCGCCTTCCAGCAAACTCGCGGCCGCTACGTGATCACCCTCGATGCCGACCTGCAGAATCCCCCGGAGGAGATCGCACGCATCATCGCCGCGATGGATGCGGGCGCCGACTACGTCGGCACCATCCGCGTGAGCCGCCAGGACGTACTCTGGCGCAAGGCGGCCTCGCGCTTCCTCAACCGGCTGCGCGAAGGCACTACCTCGATCCACATCACCGACCAGGGTTGCATGCTGCGCGGCTACGACCGCAACGTGATCGATGCGGTCAACCGCTGCAGCGAGGTGAGTACCTACGTGCCGGCGCTCGCCTATACCTTTGCGCGGCACCCGGTGGAGATCGAGGTGGCACACGCCGAGCGCACCGTCGGGCAGTCGAAGTACTCACTCTTCCGGTTGATCCGCCTGAATTTCGATCTCATGACCGGGTTCTCGGTGGCGCCGCTGCAGTTTTTCTCGATGAGCGGCATCGTCATCGCGATGTTATCCATCATTTTCGTGATCTACCTCGCCGTCCGCCGCCTGGTTGTCGGCCCCGAGGCGGAGGGCGTGTTCACGCTGTTCGGCATCGCCTTCTTCCTGATCGGCGTTGCACTCATCGGACTCGGTGTGGTGGGGGAGTACGTGGGGCGCATCTACGAGCAGGTGCGCCAGCGCCCGCGCTACACGGTGGCGGCGGTGCTCGAGCAAGGCGCCGAGGCTGGAGTCGCGCAGCTCGTGCATCGTCCGGCGGGAACCCTCCCGGCGCCACCCGCACCGGCGGAGCGTGTGCGGGGGGCGGTGGAGTGAGCCGCGCGCGCGCCGTCGTCTTCGCCTATCACGATGTTGGAGTCCGCTGCCTGCGGGCGCTGCTCTCGGGCGGCGTGACGGTGCCGCTGGTGGTCACCGTGCCCGATGACCCGGCGGAGAAGCGCTGGTTCGCAAGTGTCGCCGACACCGCGGCCGATTACGGCCTCGAGGTCGTGGCCCCGGTCGATCCCCACACTCCGGAGCTGATTCAGCGGGTCGGCGAGCTGCGGCCGGATTTCCTGTTCTCCTTCTACTACCGCTCGATGCTTGGCGCACCGCTGCTGCGCGCGGCACACCGCGGCGCTCTCAACATGCACGGATCGCTCCTGCCGCGGTACCGGGGCCGGGCCCCGGTGAACTGGGCCATTCTGCGCGGTGAGCGCGAATCGGGTGCGACGCTGCACTACATGGTCGAGCGGGCCGACGCGGGCGACATCGTCGACAGTCAGTCAGTCCCGATCCTGATCGATGATGATGCGCGCGAGGTGTACACGAAGGTGACGGTCGCGGCGGAGACGGTGCTCGCGCGCTCGCTGCCGGCACTGATCGCCGGGACTGCTCCGCGCCGCCCGCAACCGATACTGCCGGGAGAGTATTTCGGCCGCCGCCAGCCGCAAGACGGGCGCATCGACTGGTCGCGGCCGGCGCTGGAAATTCATAACCTCGTGCGTGCCGTCGCGCCGCCTTTCCCGGGTGCATTCGCCGATGTCGGCGGCGAGCGTTGGCAGATTCACCGCACACGTCTGAGCCCCGGCATCGCTGCACCGCGCGGTGCGTCGCTGTTCGGCTCGGGCGGCAAGTGCTACCTCGCCTGTGGCGATGGAGCTGCCTTGCAGCTTCTCGCAGCCGCAGATTCGCGCGGGCCGGTCGACCTCGCGAAACTCGCGGCGCGCTCAGCCCAGCAGCCACTGCCACTGGCCTAGAGCCACCGCCCGAAAGATCTTGCGGACTCTTGATGAATACCATCGCGCTCAAGGTCGATGTGGACACCTACCGCGGCACCCGCGAGGGCGCGGTACGCCTCGCGGATCTGCTCGGGCGGCTGGGCGTCCAAGCCACCTTTCTCTTCAGCCTCGGGCCTGATCACACTGGGCGGGCGATCCGGCGTGCATTCCGCCGCGGGTTCCTCGGCAAGGTGAAGCGCACCTCGGTGCTCGAGCACTACGGGCTGAAGACGCTGTTGTACGGAGTGCTGCTCCCCGGCCCGCACATCGGCCGTGGTTGCCGCGGCGAAATGCAGGAGATCGCACGCCGCGGCTTCGAGGTCGGTGTGCATACCTGGGATCATGTGCGCTGGCAGGACGGCGTGGCCCGGGCGGGCGAAGCGTGGACGCGGCGCGAGTTGACGCTGGCACGCGATGAGTTCACGCAAGTGTTCGGGCGCGCACCGCTAGTGCACGGTGCGGCCGGCTGGCAGATGAATCGCCATGTGCCCGCGCTGCAGGAGGAGCTCGGTTTCCGCTACGCCTCCGACACCCGCGGAACCGGCCCGTTCGTGCCGTTGCTCGAGACCGGCAGCGTCGCGGTGCCGCAGCTGCCGACGACGCTTCCCACATTCGATGAGCTCATCGGACGCGAGGATCTCGGGGGTATCGACCCGGTCGATCATCTGCTGGCGGTGAGCGGCTCCCCCGCTACCGGCGCGCACGTATTCACGCTGCACGCCGAGCTCGAAGGCGGCAAGTACCTCGCGTCCTTCGAGCGGCTGCTGCGGGAGTGGCGAGAGCGCGGCATGCAGCTCACGGATCTCGCGAGTTACGCTGCGATGCTCGATGTGGCGAGCCTGCCGCGTTGTCGCATCGCCGCCGGTACCGTCGCCGGGCGTTCCGGAACGCTCGCGGTGCAGGCGCCGGCATCACACTGAAGCGCACTCCGCGGCCTCCGAGGGCGAGCCGCACACAATAATTTTTGTGCTCGAACGTCTTACCAGGCAGATGCAAGCTGCGCTCACTGAGCCCCTGCCCCGATCTCAGCAGGACCGCGACATTACCGCGGCGGTGCAGCGCGAGCGCGGCCGGCTGCTCGCCTTCATCCGGCGCTGGATCGAGGATGCGGCGGAAGCCGAGGACATCCTGCAGGAGTCGCTGTACGAGCTGGTGCTCGCTCATCGGATGATGCAGCCGGTGGAGCAGGCCGGAGCCTGGCTGGTGCGCGTAGCGCGCAACCGCATCATCGATCGTTTTCGGCGGCGCGACTCCCGCGGCGATACCGTCTCGATTACGAACGAAGACGCTGCGCCCGTGGGCGCCCTGGCGGATCTCCTGCCCGCGGCCGATAGCGGGCCGGAGGCGGCCGCCATGCGCGGCATCCTGCTCGCGGAGATCGAGGCGGCGCTCGCGGAGCTGCCGCCGGAGCAGCGCACCGTGTTCGTCGCGCAGGAACTGGAGGGTATCGGCTTCCGCGAGCTCGCGCAGCGCTCGGGTGTGAGTATCAACACGCTGCTGGCGCGCAAGCGCTACGCGGTGCGTTTCCTGCGCGCGCGGCTGCGCAAGGTGTGGGACGACTGGCTGATGACATGAGGAGACTGAGGTGAGACACGCAGTTCGCTGGTCGGTGAAGGGTATTGCGGTGCTCGCGGCCGTTATCGCGGTGTTGGGGCTGCTCTCGCTTGCGGTGATGCTGCTGTGGAACTCGCTCGTGCCGGAGCTGTTCCATGGACCGCCATTGCAGTACTGGCAGGCGCTTGGACTGCTGCTGCTCAGCCGAATCCTGTTCGGCGGTCTGCGCGGGCGCGGCTGGCATGGGCACTGGCGGCAGCGCATGTGGCGCGAGCGCTGGGAGAACATGACTCCGGAGGAGCGCGAGCGCCTGCGCGAGCATTTTCAGCGGCGCTGTGGGCGTCAGACTGCTGGTGGAGAGGCAGCACCTCCGCCGAGCACCTGAGGTTGCCTTGACCGACGGTGGCGCGCGGCGCACCCTCGCGCGTCATGAGCCTTGCTCAACGGGGGGTGGGTGAAGGCATCAGCGCACGTGTCGTCGCGCTGATTACCGTTGTGGCGTTCATCAACTACGTCGACCGCGGCAATCTTGCTACCGCAGCTCCGCTCATCAGCGATCAGCTGGGCCTTTCCCACACGCAGCTCGGCGTGCTGATGGGCGCCTTTTTCTGGAGCTATGCGCCCGCGCAGCTGCCCGCCGGATGGCTGGCCGAGCGACTCGACCCCCGGCGGGTGCTCGCCGCGGGCCTCGCGCTATGGGGAGTAGCGACGGCGCTGACTGGCTTCGCCACCGGCTTCATGATGCTGCTCGCGCTGCGGTTGATGTTGGGCCTCGGTGAGAGCGCCATGTATCCCGCGACCTTCAAGATTCTCACCCGGGAGGCAAGTGAGAATCAGCGGGGACGTGTCAATGGATCGATGGCTTCGGGTCAGCTCCTGGGCCCTGCGGTCGGAACACTCGTCGGCGGGCTGCTCATGGCGTGGGTCGGGTGGCGAGCCGTGTTCCTTGTGTTCGGTGTCGCATCGCTTCTCTGGCTATGGCCCTGGCTGGCAACGCCGCCTCGGAAGGCCGCACAGGCATCGCCAGGCGCGGAGGCCGCAGTTCCTGATGGCCCATCGACCGCGGCGATCCTGCGTCGCCGCGAGCTCTGGGGTTCATGCCTCGGGCACTTTTGTGGGTCGTACACGCTCTACCTCGTCCTGAACTGGCTGCCGGTCTATCTGGTGAGCACGCACGGTTTTTCGATGGCGCAGATGGCACCCGTCGGCGCCGGCGTTTACGTGCTGTCTGCCGCCACCTCCGTCCTCAGCGGTTGGGCATTCGATCGCAGGCTCAGAGCGGGCGCAGCGCCAGGCCGTGTACGGATGGGCGGCCTGATCGCAGCTTTCTCAATATTGACGGCGTGCCTCATGGCCTGTGCGCAAGCCAACTCTGTTGGAGCCCTGCTGGCCTTGGCCGGATGCGGGGTGGGTATCGGTATCTGGACGCCCGCGCTCTTTGTAAGCGCACAGACTCTGGCGGGACCCCAGGCGATCGGGCGATGGTTCGGGATTCAGAACTGCTTCGGCAATCTCTCGGGGATGACCGCGCCCGTGGTGACCGGCATGGTCGTGGATCGGACCGGCCACTTCGCGTCCGCCTTCGTGATCGCGGCAATAGTCGCGGTCGCCGGGATGGCCGCTTACCTTGTCATCGTGCGCCGCATCGAGCCGATCGACTGGCGAACAGCCGAGCCTGCGCGCTGGGTTCCGGCATTGCCGCCTCAGGGTTGACGTCTCGTCCCGCGAGACGGCACGCTGCGCCCGCCATGATTCCGCAAACCATGACCGCAGTGGAGATTCGTGAGCCGGGTCCGCCACAGGTGCTGCGTGCCGTGCAGCGTCCGGTGCCGCAGCCAGGTCCCGGCGAGGTGCTGATCAAGATCGCGGCAGCCGGTGTCAATCGGCCGGATGTGATGCAGCGCAAGGGGATATATCCGCCCCCGCCCGGCGTCACCGACATCCCGGGGCTGGAGCTGGCCGGCGAGGTAGTGCTTCTTGGCGAGGGCGTGCACGAGCCGGCGCTTGGTGCGCACGTGTGTGCGCTCGTGGCTGGGGGCGGCTACGCGCAGTATGTGAGCGCACCGGCGGTGCAGTGCCTGCCGGTGCCGCCCTCACTCACGCTGGAGCAGGCGGCCGTGCTGCCGGAGACCTTCTTCACCGTCTGGCTGAACCTCTTCGAGCGCGCCCGGCTCAGGAAAGGCGAGACGCTGTTGGTGCACGGCGGGGCGAGCGGCATCGGCACCACGGCCATCCTCCTCGGCAAGGCCTTCGAGGCACGTGTCATCGTCACCGCGGGCAGTGCGCAGAAATGCGCAGCCTGCCGCGAGCTCGGCGCCGATGTCGCCATCAACTACCGCGAGGGGGACTTCGTCGAGGCGACACTGCGTGCCACCGATGGCAGGGGGGCGGATGTCATCCTGGACATGGTTGGCGGCGACTATCTCCCGCGCAACGCCGCCGCGGCCGCGGTGGAAGGCCGCATCGCGCTGATCGCTACGCAGGGAGGTAACAAAGCTGAGCTCGATCTGCGCCCGCTGATGGTCAAGCGGCTGACAATTACCGCTTCGACCTTGCGCGCGCAGCCGGTCGAGAACAAGGGCCGCATCGCCGCCGCTTTGCGCCAGCACGTCTGGCCGCTGTTCGAGACCTCTGGATTGAAGCCAGTGATCCATGCGCGCTTCCCGCTGGCGGATGCCGCCGGCGCGCACCGGCTGATGGAGTCCGACGCGCACATCGGCAAGATCGTGCTGCTGAACTGACACCTCAGTCACGCAAAAAAACCGCCGTACGACATGGATTTGCCGTACGCTTGAGCACAAAAGAGCCCACCCCGGCGGAGCGCCCATGAGTCTGCTGCCTTACGGTCTCGTGGAACTTCCCGTCTGGGGCTACTTCCTCGTGACGTTCCTCACCATCGAGACCATGTTTCTCGGGGTGACGTTGTACCTCCACCGCGACCAGTCGCATGGCGGTCTGATCCTGCATCCGGCGCTGCGGCACGTGTTCCGCTTCTGGCTGTGGTTCAGTTCGGGTGCAGTGACCAGGGAGTGGGTGGCGGTGCACCGCTGCCATCATGCTCACGCGGATTTGCCGGGCGATCCGCACAGTCCGGTCGTATTCGGGTTGCGACGCGTGCTGTTCGAAGGCGCCGAGCTGTATCGCGCCGCCGCGGGGGATCCGCAGCTGCTGCAACGGTACGGGCGGGGCACTCCCGAGGACTGGCTCGAGCGCCACCTCTACAGCGCCTATCCGTATGCTGGAATCGTACTGTTCGTCGCCGCTCACCTTCTCCTGTTTGGCATCCCGGGCATCATCATGATCGCAGTACACCTGGCGGCGCAGCCATTCTTTGCCGGTGGCGTGATCAACGGCCTCGGTCACGCGGTTGGCTATCGCAGCTTCGAGATGCCTTCGACAGCCACCAACCTCGTCCCCTGGGCGCTGCTGCTCGGCGGTGAGGAGCTGCACAACAATCACCACGCCTTTCCGCGCTCGGCGCGCTTCGCGGTGCAGCGCTGGGAGATCGACATCGGCTGGCTGTGGATCCGGCTCTTCCGGGCGCTCGGACTCGCGCGGGTTCGCTGGGTCGCGCCGCAGCCGCACCTCGAGCGCCGCCACCGTGAGCTCGATGCTGAGACGGTGAGCGCGCTTTTCACCAACCGGATGCACGTGCTGCGCGACTACGGAAGGCGAGTGGTGCTGCCGGTGTGCCGGGAGCTCGCCGAGCGCGAAGGGCAGGGTATGTTGTCTTCGAGCGCGCCCACTCTGCTCATCCGCCATCCGGCGGTGATGGCGGAAGAGGCGCGGCGAAAGCTGCGGGAGTTGCTGGACAAGTACGAGGTGCTGCGGCGCGTCGTCGAGTATCGCGACAGCCTGCAGCAGCTGTGGAACGAAAATCCGGCTCGCGCTCTGGCTCAGCTGCGTGAGTGGTGCCGCCGGGCTGAGGACAGCGGTATCGGCGCCCTGCGCGAGTTCGCGCAGGGGCTGCCGGCCTACGCCCGCGGTTAACCCGAGCGCGCAGGCAGGGTCGCTGCGCGCGTGACGGTGCGCATGGCGAAACTCGAGTGCACGCGGGCGACGCTCGGCAGTCGCGTCAGATGCTGGTTGTGCACACGCTCGAAGTCCGCCAGGTCCGTAACGACCAGCCGCAGCAGATAATCGTGTTCGCCGGTCATGAGGTAGCACTCCATGACTTCCGGCACCTTGCGCACCGCGCTCTCGAAAGCTTCGAGCCCCGCCTGGCTCTGGCGGTCGAGCGTAATGTTCACGAAGACGTTTACCGGGAAGCCGGCCTTGTGCTGATCGATAAGTGCGGTGTAGCCCTGGATGAGCCCAGCCTGCTCGAGCGCGCGCACACGGCGCAGACACGCCGATTCGGACAGGTTCACCCGCTGGGCGAGCAGGGTGTTGGTGATGCGCGCATCCTGCTGTAGCAGGCGCACGATGGCGCGATCGTAGCGGTCGAGCTCCATTGGCGCAATAAACCAGCGAAAACTGATTGCTGACCGGCAGATTCTGCCAGAAAACGCTCCGGCACGCTCCCATTACGCAAACCCGCACCGCCCCGCAAACCTATTGTGGCGGCCAAGAACACAGGAGGACCACGGCCATGCGTATCGGGGTTCCACGCGAAATCAAGGTTCACGAATATCGGGTCGGACTGGTGCCTGCCGGCGTGCGGGAGCTCACCGGCGCGGGACACCAGGTGCTGATCGAGAGCGGTGCCGGCAACGGTATCGGCGTCGACGATGAGCAGTTTCGTGCTGCGGGAGCCTCGATCGCCGCCCGGGCCGAGGAGGTGTTCGAGCGCTCCGAAATGATCGTCAAGGTGAAGGAGCCACAGCCGGTCGAGTGCGAGATGCTGCGATCCGCGCAGGTGCTGTTCACCTACCTGCACCTCGCAGCGGACCCCAACCAGGCACGCGGGTTGATGAAGTCGGGCGCCACCGCCATCGCCTACGAGACGGTGACCGCACCCAGCGGCTCGCTGCCGCTGCTGACCCCGATGAGCGAGGTCGCCGGCCGCATGTCGATCCAGGTTGGTGCTGCGAGCCTGCAGAAGGCGAACGGCGGCTTCGGCGTACTGCTCGGCGGCGTCCCCGGAGTGCCCCCCGCGAAGGTGGTGGTTCTCGGCGGCGGAGTCTCCGGCACGCACGCTGCGGAGATGGCAGTGGGATTGCGCGCGGACGTGACCGTCGTCGATCGCTCGGTCGATCGGTTGCGCGAGCTGTCCTCGATGTTCGGCGCAGCGCTGCGCACCGCGTATTCGACCACCGAAACCATCGAGCGGCTGGTACGCGATGCGGATCTGGTGATCGGCGCAGTCCTGGTCGCGGGTGCCGCCGCACCGAAGCTCGTGACCCGCGCCATGGTGAAGACCATGAAGCCGGGCGCGGTGCTGGTCGACATCTCCATCGATCAGGGCGGCTGTTTCGAGACCAGTCACCCGACCACTCACGCGGAGCCGACTTTCGTCGTCGACGGCGTGATTCATTATTGCGTCGCCAACATGCCCGGTGCCGTGCCGCGCACCTCGACGCTGGCGCTGACGAATGCCACCCTGCCCTATGTGCGTGCGCTCGCCGACCTCGGCTGGCAGGCGGCCTTCCGCCGCGACCCGGGGCTCGCCGCCGGTCTCAACGTGCACGCCGGCGAGATCACTCACGAGGCGGTTGGGAAGGCGCTGGGGCTCCCGGTACGACCGCTGCGCTGAGGTACCCAGAAAGGGAGGTGGCCGCCCGAGATGCGCGCCGTTAGTCTACCGGCGCACTCAAGCAACTCCGGAGGTTCCTGTGACCAAGACTGCGCTCCCGGCCGCACTGCTGGCGCTCCTGGCTGGCGCGGCGCTCGCCGACCCGGTGACCTACACGGTCGATCCCGCGCATACCTACCCGAGCTTCGAAGCCGATCATTTCGGCGGCGTATCGATCTGGCGCGGCAAGTTCACCAGGACCTCCGGAACGATTGTGCTCGACCGGGAGAAGGGCACCGGGACGGTGGACATCACCGTTGACCCTGCCTCGATCGACTTTGGCAATCCGAAGCTCGACGAGCACGTCAAGTCGCCCGACATGTTGGATGTGGGGAAGTATCCGACCGCGACCTACAAGGGCAAGCTCAGCGGCTTCAAGAACGGCGTGCCGACGCAGGTTGACGGTGAATTCACCCTGCACGGTGTGACCCGGCCGCTGACACTCACCGTCAACTCTTTCAAGTGCGTGACCTTCCCGACGGACAAGAAGGAGCACTGCGGGGCGGATCTTTCCGGGACCCTCAACCGCGCCGATTACGGCGTCAACTACGGCGACAAGTACGGCTTCAAGATGGATACCAAGCTCGCCATCCAGGTCGAGGGCGTGAAGGCGGGTTAGCAGAGCCCCATATGGGCGAGGCGCGACACGGCCTCGCTGGCGAGTGCCAGCGAGGCCGTGAGGCCCGGTGACTCGATACCGAAGAGATTCAATACGCCGCGCACTCCGTGGCGCGTGACATCATCGATGCGGAAGTCCGCGGCAGCTTGTCCGGGTCCGTAGATCCTCGGCCGCATGCCGGCATAAGCGGGCTCCAGCGCACCATCCTCGAGCGCTGGCCAGTAGCGGCGGATCGCGGTGTAGAACGCGGCGCCACGGGCAGGAGCGACGCTGAAATCGCAGGTTTGCAGCCACTCCACGTCCGGGCCGAAGCGCGCGCGTCCCGCGAGATCGAGCGTCAGGTGGATGCCGAGGCCACCGGGTTCGGGCACGGGGTAGATCAGGCGCGCAAAAGGCGCCCGGCCGCGCAGCGCGAAGTAATTACCCTTGCACAGGAAGGTCGCGGGGATGTGCGGCGCCGGGAAGCCCTCGATCAGGCGGGCAACGGCCGGCGCCTGCACGCCGGCGCTGTTGATGAGCCAGCGCGCGCGTAACGCGGGTGCCTCACCATTGACGCCCACGGCGATGCCTGTGTCCTCGGGCACGAGCCGCGTAACGCTGCTGCGGCAGGCGAGCGTGGCGCCGTGCGCCTCGGCCTCCGCGAGCAGTGCGAGCATCAGGCCGTGCGCATCGAGGATGCCGGAACGGGGCGAGTGCAGCGCCGCTGCGCAGTTGAGTTCGGGCTCGAGGGCGCGAGCCCCAGGCGCATCGAGCCAGTCGAGCTCGACCCCATTTGCGCGCGCATTGAGCTTCAGATTCTCCAGCACCGCCAGCTGGGTGCTGTCGGCCACGATGAGCTTGCCGAGCTGTCGATGAGCCACGCCGTGCGTCCGGCAATATTCATACAGCTGCTCACAACCGGCGGCGCACAAGCGCGCCTTGAGCGATCCGGGAGGATAGTAGACCCCGGCGTGTATCACCTCGCTGTTGCGGCTGCTGGCGCCAGCGCCGATCCCTCTCGAGGATGAGTGTCTCGTGGCCACGCAGGGCGAGCTCCCTGGCAATCGCAAGACCCACGACGCCAGCTCCGATAACCACCGCCTCGATGCTGTCCATCGGCGCTGAGTGTAGCTGCCGGTCCAGGCCGTACAATGTGTGCGACGGAACACCCGAGGAGACGCCCCCGTGCCCGCAGTGAGCTACCGCCTGGAAGGCGAGATCGCCGTGCTCAGCATCGCGAACCCACCGCTCAATCCGCTCAGCCTGCCGGTGCGCACCGAGCTGATGGACGGTCTCAGGCGTGCGGCGGGCGACGAGGCGGTCAGCGCTATCGTTCTCACAGGCGCCGGCGGCACGTTTTCCTCGGGTGCGGACATCAACGAGATCGCCTCCGGGGCGGCATTGACCTCGCCAACTCTGCGTGACCTGCAGGCGCAGATGGAGGTGAGCCGCAAACCGCTCGTGGCAGCGATCGAGGGGATTGCCTTCGGCGGAGGCCTGGAGATCGCGCTTACCTGTCACTGGCGCGTAAGCAGCCGCTCCGCAAAGCTCGGACTGCCGGAGGTGAAGCTGGGCCTTCTGCCCGGCGCGGGCGGCACGCAGCGCTTTACGCGTCTGGCGGGACCCGCGGCGGCTCTCGAGGCCATCACGACCGGCGCGGCCCTGTCCGCGGCGCGGGCACTCGAGCTGCGCGTCCTCGATGCGGTCGGCGATGATGCGCTGGCCGCGGCAGCCGCCTTCGCGCGTCAGGTGGTGAGCGAGCATCGGCCGCTGCGGATCACGAGCGATTTGAGCGAACACCTGAAGGAGGGGACACCCGAGCTGTTCGCCGATTTCCGCCGGCGTCTGGCGACCAAGGCCCGTGGCCAGCTTGCCCCTTTTCGCATCATCGACAGCATCGAGGCGGCCAGCACGCGCCCCAAGGAGGAGGCATTCCGCCTGGAGCGTGAATATTTTCTCGAATGCCGCGAGAGCCCGCAGAGCAAAGCCCTCACGCACGTGTTCTTCGCAGAGCGCGAGGCGCGGCGCATTCCGGGCCTCCCGGCGGACACAGCGCCGCTGCCGATCCACAGGGCCGCGGTCATTGGCGCCGGCACCATGGGCGGCGGGATTGCCATGAACTTTGCCAATGCCGGGATTCCGGTCGCGCTGCTGGAAGTCTCCCCCGCGGCGCTCGAGCGCGGGCTCGCGGTGATCCGCAAGAACTACGGCACCTCGGTCGCGCGCGGGAGCCTCACCCAGGCGCGTGCGGATGAGGCGACGGCGCGGATCCACGGTGTGAGCGATTACGAGGCGCTGACGGAGGCGGACATCATCATCGAGGCGGTGTTCGAGGACCTCGAGGTGAAGCGTGAGGTGTTCGCACGGCTCGACAAGGTGGCTGCCCCCCAGGCCATCCTCGCCACCAACACCTCGACGCTCGACATCGACGCCATTGCAGCCGCTACCCGCCGTCCGGCCCAGGTGGTGGGTACGCATTTCTTCAGTCCCGCGAACGTCATGAAGCTCCTCGAGAACGTGCGCGGCCGGCAGTCCTCGGCACAGACCATCGCGACGGTGATGGCACTCGGCAAGACCCTCGGCAAGATCCCGGTTCTCGCCGGCAACTGCGACGGCTTCATCGGTAACCGCATGCTCATGTTTTATGGCAGCGAGGCGGAGTTCCTGCTGGAGGAGGGCGCCACTCCCGAGCAGGTCGATCGGGTCATGGAGGCATTCGGCTTTGCCATGGGGCCGTTCGCGGTGCGGGATCTCGCCGGGAATGACGTCGCGGCGCTGATCCGCAAGGGCCGCAAGCTCCCGGCCGATGAGCGCTGGTCGCCGATCCTCGAGCGCATCGTAGCTGCGGGCCGGCTCGGACAAAAAAGCGGCAAGGGTTTTTACCGTTATGAGGGACGCACGCGCAGCGTCGATCCCGAGGTGACCGCGCTCATCGAGGACGTATCGCGCGAGCTCGGCGTGCGCCGTCGCGCGATCCCGGACGAGGAGATCCTCGACCGGCTGCTGCATCCGCTCATCAACGAAGGGGCGCGCATTCTCGAGGAGGGAATCGCGTTGCGGGCCTCCGATATCGATGTCGTCTATGTGTACGGCTACGGCTTCCCCGCCTACCGGGGCGGCCCGATGTTCTTTGCCGAGCAGGCGGGACTTGCGCGCGTGGTGGAGACCATGCGGCGGCTTGCGCCGACCCATGGCGCGCGCTGGCGTCCGGCGGCGCTGCTGGAGCAACTCGTCGCCGCGGGACGGGGCTTCAGTGCCGGACCGCCACAGGGCGCGGCACGGCGGATGAGCTGAGACCGGCGGAGGAAAACAATTGCGGGGGCAGACGACGGCGATGGTGACCTTCCTCCTGTTCCTGGGAGCTGCGGCCGCCGCAGAGCCGATGCCGCAGTTACCGGCAACGGTCGCAGACTGGGCGCAGGGGGCGCAGCTTTTCGCAGGGCTCGGTGATTTTCATCGCGTCGTGACCACTTCCTCGCCACAGGCACAGCAGTATTTCGACCAGGGCATGCGCTTTGTGTGGGCGTTCAACCACGATGAGGCGACGCGCTCGTTTGCCAAAGCGGCGGAGCTCGATCCCACCTGCGCTGCCTGCTACTGGGGCGTGGCACTCACTGTCGGACCCAACTACAACCTCCCGGCCATGGAGGAGCCGCGCGCCCGCGTCGCCGCGGAGGCACTGCACCGGGCACAGGAGAATGCCGCGCACGCTTCGCCCGTCGAACAGGGTTTGATCGCCGCGCTTGCGACCCGTTATCCGGGCGCGCAGCCGCTCGGGCCCGAGAATCTGGAGGCGGTGTCGCGCGCCTACGCGGCCGCAATGCAGGAGCTCGCGCGGCGCTTTCCGCAGGACCTGGATGTGCAGACGCTGTGCGCAGAAGCCGAGATGAACGTGCACGCCTGGAAGCTCTGGACCGCCGACGGCCAGGCCGCGGAGGGCACAGCGCAGATCGAGGCGCGCCTCGAGTCGGTGTTGAGCCGCGACCCACACCATCCCGGCGCCAATCACTACTACATCCATACGATGGAAGCTTCGCGACACCCGGAGAAGGCGCTTGCTGCCGCCGAGCGGCTTCCCGGCATGATGCCCGCGGCCGGGCACCTCGAGCACATGCCGGCCCACATCATGCAGCGGGTCGGCAACTACGAGCAGGCGGCTGAGGCCAATCGCCGAGGTATCGTTGCCGACCGCGCCTACCTCGGCGCCACTTCACCGCCCGATTACTATGCGATGTATTTCGCCCACAATTACTCGTTCCTCGCGTTCTCGGCGGCGATGGAGGGACGCAAGGCGGAAACACTTGCCGCCGTGCAGAGCGTGCTCGCGACGGTGCCGCTCGACATGATGCTCGCCATGGGCGACTCCGGCTGGAATCTCGCCCAGCAATACGCCGCCCTCGTGCGCTTTGGTCTGTGGGACGAGGCGATTGCGCTCGGAGCCCCGGATGCGCACGCACCGGGTCTCACTGCCGGGTACCTCTTCAGCCGGGGCGTGGCGCTCGCCGCGCGCGGGAGGCTCGAGGATGCGCGGGGGGCGCTCGCGCAAATGCGGCAACTGGCCGCGGCGGTTCCGCCCGATGCACACGCGGGGTTCAATTCGCTCAAGGATATTCTGGCGGTAGCCGAGCCGATCGTGGCAGCGAGAATCGCCGCGACCGAGCAGCGCAACGATGAGGCGCTCGTGCGCCTGCACGAGGCGGTCGCCGCGGAGGACAGGCTCTCCTACAACGAGCCGGCCGACTGGTTCTTCCCGGCGCGCCACCTGTTGGGCGCGCAGCTCCTCATCGCCGGACGCGCGGCAGAAGCCGAGCGTGTCTATCGCGAGGATCTGCAGCGCAATCCCGGCAATGGCTGGGCGCTCTATGGTCTTGCCGCAGCGCTGCGCGAGCAGGGCAAGAGCCGCGATGCCGCGCGCGTCACCCGTGAGTTCGAGAGCGCCTGGCGGCACGCCGACCTCAGGCTGCCGGCCTCCGCCTTCTGGTTCGCGGGCACGGACAACACGAGCTGCGAGTGTCAGCGTGCCGCGATCAGCCGACCGGCAGCCGGGTCGTGAACTTCTTGGTTCGCAACACGAAGCTCGTGTTGACCGAGCGCACCGCCTTGAGCTGCAGCAGCTGCGTCGACAGGAAGTGCTCGTACGCCTCCATGCTCGCGGCCACGATCCGCAGCAGATAATCGTTCGCCCCGCTCATCGAGTGACACTCGAGAACTTCAGGCCGCTGCATCACCAGCTGATCGAACTGGCGCACCGACTCGGGATGGTGGTTCTCGAGTGACACCAGCGCGTAGGCGAGGATGGGCAGGCCGATCGCGGGAGCCCGCAGCAAGGTCGCGTAGCCGGCGATAAAGCCAGCCTCCTCGAGCCGCCGTAGCCGTCGCCAGCAGGGCGCGGCGGAAAGTCCCACGCGCTTGGCGAGCTCCTGGTTGGAGATGCGCGCGTCGGCCTGCAGCTCATCGAGAATGCGGCGGTCGAGCCGGTCGAGCGTGCGGATACCCATGGATGCGGCTTTGGCGCCCATTTGCGCAAGAATATTGCCCAATCGGCTCGGCCATTGGCAACAGAAGAAAGGTAATTGCACCAGATCGGGCATAAGCTGCGCCCGCAAACCCCAGAGAGGTATCGATATGCCGGCACGGGCGGCCGCGGTCTCGCACTCATCTCCGGAGCACACGGCGTCTGATCTGCAGACCGACTGGCGTCGCGTGGCCTCACTCCTGCACGCCTCGCGCGCGCTCGATGACATCGAGGAGACGCGCCTCGTGCCCGAGCGCAAGGTGCTGTACCAGTTCTCCGCGCGCGGGCACGATCTTGCGCAGATTCTGCTCGCCCTGCAGTTGACGGACTCCCACGATGGCGTTTCGGGGTACTACCGTTCGCGCCCGCTCATGTTGGCCCTCGGCGTGAGTCTCGAGGAGGCAGCGGCCGGACCGCTGGCACGCAGCGGTGGCTTCAGCGGTGGCCGCGACATCGGAGTGGTATTCAACCTCCCGGGCCGCGGCGGCCCCACCGTGCTGCCGGCCTGCGGCGGTGTTGGTACGCAATACACTCCGGCGGCCGGTTGGGCGCAGGCGATCCGCTTCCGTCGCGAGGCACTCGGCGACGAGAGCTATGCGCGCAGCATCGCGGTGGTGCTCGGTGGTGATGCCTCCGCCGCCACCAACGGTTTCTGGTCGGCGCTCAACATCGCCACCACGCTCAGCCTGCCGATGCTCTTCTACATCGAGGACAACGGCTACGGCATCTCGGTCCCATCGCGCCTGCAGACTCCCGGTGGCAACATCGCGGCCAACCTGCGCTCCTTCGCGGGCCTCGCGATACTCGAAGGTGACGGCAGCGAGCCGCGGGCGGCGGAGGAGCTTACCCGCCGCGCGGTGGCGCAGGTGCGCGCGACCCGCGCACCGCTGCTGCTGCGGCTTACGGTGCCGCGCCTCTCGGGTCACTCCGGGCAGGATACCCAGGCCTACAAGTCTGCCGAGACTTTGAGCGAGGAGCGCGCCCACGACCCGCTTCGCCGGCTCGAGTCATTCCTCGTCCCGCGGGTCATGCCGGCCCACGAATGGACGCAGCTCGCGGGCGAGGCGCGGCGCGCCGTCGAGCTGGCGGTCGCGAGCGCCCTTGCACGCCCGCCGCCGGACCCGCGCGAGCTCACCACCCACGTGTTCTCCGGGCAACCGCAGGAGCAGGGCGGTCTCGTCCCCGAAGGCCATGTGTTCGCGCCCTCGAGCGTTGCACCGCGGCCGCTCGGTGCGCGCATCAACATGCTCACGGCCATCCGCCGCACGCTCGATGTGGAGCTCGCCCTCAACCCGCGCATGTTGGTGTTCGGTGAGGATGTCGGGCCGAAAGGCGGCGTGCACGGCGCGACACTGGGACTTCAGGATAAGTACGGTGCTGCACGGGTATTCGACACGAGCCTGTCGGAAGAAGGCATCATCGGCCGGGCGGTGGGCATGGCGCTCGCAGGTCTCTTGCCGGTGGCGGAGATCCAGTTCCGCAAGTACGCCGACCCGGCGGCCGAGCAGCTGAATGACTGCGGGACCCTGCGCTGGCGCACCCGCAACCGCTTTGCCGCCCCGATGGTAGTGCGCATGCCGGGAGGGTTCTTCAAGTGCGGCGATCCCTGGCACAGCCAGACGAACGAGGTCGCCTGGGTCCACGGGGTTGGCTGGCACGTGGCGGTTCCCTCGAACGCCGAGGACGCCGTAGGGCTGTTGCGCGCGGCACTGCGCGGCAACGACCCGGTCATCTTCTTCGAGCATCGGGCGATGCTCGATGGCGCCTGGGCGCGCCGTCCGTACCCGGGAGATGAATTCGTAGTGCCGCTCGGGCGAGCGCGCACGGTGCGCGCGGGCGGCGAGGTCTCGGTGGTTACCTGGGGAGCGATGGTCGAGCGTTGCCTGCAGGCGGCGAACGACTCACAGGTTGACGCCGAGGTGCTCGATCTGCGTACTCTCTCGCCCTGGGACAAGGGCGCGGTACGCAGCTCCGTGGAAAAGACCCGCCGATGCCTGATCGTTCACGAGGACAATCTCACGGCCGGCTTCGGCGCGGAGATTGCCGCGACACTCGCGCAGGAAAGCTTCTTCAGCCTCGATGCCCCCATCGAGCGGCTCGCTATGCCCGACATTCCAAGTCCC
>Ga0306923_10000780_pt1 | contig 26160 bp, 19 predicted proteins | sample sta12Can44000108_FD_203841 | JGI IMG/M metagenome (GOLD analysis project Ga0306923, IMG submission 203841) | Lab enrichment of tropical soil microbial communities from Luquillo Experimental Forest, Puerto Rico - statanox.12C.anox.44.000.108 (v2)... | ecosystem: Environmental > Terrestrial >... | reverse complement strand
GGATAATTTTAAGTTGTCTATCTGATTATTTGTTTGCAGTAAAGTAAATTTTGCCTGGTTAATTCTGGATTCTTTAGCAAACCCATCAAAAATTGGGATGGAAATATTTAAGCCAAGATAAGAAGTGGTAAACCAATCTCCTTTACCAAAAATATCAAACTGGGTTCTTTGTGCCTGTTTACTATAAACGCCCGATAGTGCAACAGTTGGGTAATAACTGAGTTTATAACGTTTTATATTGTATTCGTTTAATTGTTTTACAATATTTAGGTACTGAAATTCTTTTCTGTCGTTGTATTGATATCCGCTATCAGCTATACCTGTTTTTATTTTATCTTCCGTTACCTGGTCTGTCAAAACCAAAGTATCTTTAATTGGCATACCCAGTAATGTTTTTAAGCCCAGGTAACCAATTTCAATTGAATTAAGCGTCTTTTGTTTTTGAGTTTTTAAATTTGCCAACTGAACAGAAAGCTTGTCTAAATCCAGCTTCTCTGCAAAGCCGTTTTTATACATAACGGTTTCATCATGTAACAGTTTTTCCAATCTTTCAATATTTGCATCCAGCAATGCAATTTGAGTTTTACTTACAACAAGCTGATAATAAATTTTATGAATGTTGGTTTTAATTGTTTCTTGTGTTACCTCAACATTTTTCTTCTGATATTCCAATGATGCGGCCCTTGCTTGTAAACCAACAAAAACTTGTCCGTCAAATAATAATTGTTGGAACTGAATATTTGCACTGGAATTATATTTTGTTCCGAATTGAACAGGCTCATAAGTACCGGCAGCACCGCCAAAAAACTGAGCAGGAAGTAATGTGGTTGGAATTTTTAAGTAATCGGTTAATCCCAAACTTCCGGATACAGTAGGTAAAGCGGCTGAAGTAACTTCTCTGTTAGATTGTTCCTGAATTTTTATTGCTAACAAGGCATTCTTTACTTGTACATTATTTTTGCTTGCATACTCTACGCATTGCTGAATGCTGAATTCGTGTTTAGTATTTGCGGTTTGGGCACTAACCCATGAGGCAAACATTAAACTCAAAAGCAATGCAGTAGTTTTTATACTTCTCGTCATACACTTTCTGTTTTAAGTCTTTGTTGTTTATATTTCTGTGTTAATTTTTGTCCTTTTGCATTGGTAATGCCGTAAAGAAAATTATCTGTTATTTCTTCTAAAATTTGCAATGGCGCATGTTTTCCGTGAGGGAACGTATTCGAATCAAAAATTAGAAATGTGGTTGCTACTCTAAACTGCGAAAGAATCTCCGTATCAATTTCTTCCCTGTAAAAACCTTCGCTTATTCCTCTTTCTAAATTTTCTTTTACAAGATTTGCAAAGAATTTATTTTTATGTTCAGTTAATTTTTTAAATGTTGAATGATGATATTTTTCCAAATCATTCATCAATAAAGGGTTCATATTAGCCAGCATCTCGGCTACATGATCCATTCCTAAGAATATCTCGTGAATAGCATCTTTACAAACACTGGCTTGTTTAAAGCAAACATTTTTGTTTTCGCCAATCACAATATTAATTACGCTTTCCACTAAAGCATCTTTATCAGAATAAAATTGATAGATTGTTTTTTTGCTCATACCCAAATGAGCAGCAATCTCATCCATGCTTACACTGCGTATGCCATACCGCATAAATAATTCATGAGCTTTTTCAACAATTCTTTCTTGTGTTTCCATAATCTGTTTAAAAAGTGGACAAAACTATGGAAACTTTTTTTGTAATTCAAGTTTCCTACTTAAAAAGGGTATTACTTTTTTGTTAAACGGTGTCAAAAACAAAAGAAATTGGAAAATATTTCAAAGAAACTGAAAAGAAAAGAAATTATAAACACCTAACTATCAACAATTTAATAAAAACAAGTCTTCAGAAGTTGAAAAATATTTAATTCGCAACATTGTAAAAAAACTATATTTCCATAGAGAAAAACTCAAATATCCTATGGTAAATATTAAAAACGAAGAGTTTTTGAAGTTATTTTTCGACTGCGATAGCCTTATTCTCGTAGCAATAGGTGAAAATGTAGTTAGCCAAGCTAACGAATTATATGATTTTAATTTCGTTTTTTATCCATATGAAGACTTCCTTGAGTGCAGAAACCAAAAAAAGCCTTTCGAAAAAAAACTAAGATTCCTACCTATTAACATAAAATATTTTACTGAATTTAGTTTAGGAACAGTATGGAATAAAACAGGTGAAATTCTTTATCATAATATTGATATAGCTCCTTTTAAATGTACTTTTTCAGTTAGCGCAACGCTATATTCTAAAAAATTATCTGATGTGTATTCAACAAAAAAGAATTCATATTTCCCAATTTATATGCATCAAAAGGGATTTTTCTGTTACATGATTAAACATCCAATTTCAGGTGAAAAACTTATTGTACCGCTTAGCATTGTTGCAAGAAAACTGTTTTTTGTCACATCCGATATGATAGAGCATATAATCAACGGATCAATTGAGAAATTATATGATCCTCAGAGTATAAAATTAGATTCAAAAAAAGATGAAATATGTCTAACAATAAGGTTTAGACAAAAATTAAATGAAATTGAAAGGTTCTTTGTTGCTTGCTTTGCAACAATGGATGCATACAGAAAGACTGTTACTTATTTAAGTAATTCTTTTCGAATTTTTAATAATAGAGCCCTTGGGTCAAGCGAAATTGATTTTAATCTGTTTTTGTTAGATGATTTAAAACTTAGCATGTGTGGGTATGAGATAGGAATTGATGGCGATGAAAAAAAAATTATGATAACACAAATCACCAATTATAGCTTCAAAACGCCATTTAATGTTATAAATTATGAAGTAATTGTTGAAGAGAGAAAAGAAAGTAGCAATAACAATTCTAGCCCGGGAGTAATTGATGAAAGGTACTTATTGGATATTGATAATTTTACTGTAGATGTTGATTCTTTATCATCTCCGTACGAAAGATCTACAGATGTAATGACCGGCATCAAAGATGAGGAATTAGATTTGCAAATAAAATTTACTCCGGATCTTCAAAATAAAACTCCGGAAGAAAGTAGAGGTTATACAATAAAAAATTTAATCCCAACAGATGTGGGCAGCGCAAGTGTTTCTACAGCTAAAGATTCTACAGCTGCAGGTATCAATTTAACGCAAAAACAAAAGGGAAAAGAGGATAACCCAAACAGGCCTTTTTATTATGAATTTGTTGAATTTTTATCTGCGATTGATTTGAACGAAATTTCCGTAGATGTATTGAGATGCAAAAACAAAATATTTAAGTTCGTGACTTTCGAGGAAAACGGCAAGAAACCTTCTTTATTGAGAAACGAACAAGAAAAACAAGAGAGCAGTAACTATCAATACATAATCATAAGTATTTACTTAAAAAAAGAGAAAGCAAAATTTTATTTAATCGAATTTGCTGAAATCATTAAGCCAAGAAATCATTATTTGAGTATAATTTTTGACCCTAACTTTTCTGATATCAATACTGAATTTTTTAAAAAACTCCTTTCCGCTAGTGAAAACTATGATGGAAGTATTACAAAAGCATTTAAAAACATAACAATAAATAATTACTCAACAATTAACAGAATAAGGTTAAAACATAGTGGATCAACCTACGGTAGTCTTAAAGTACGAATTAGAATTAAAGTAAGTGAATTAGTGAATAAAAGAGACTCTATTTGATACTTTAAACGAAATAAAAAATAGACAAAAAAACATTTATAAAATCTTCCTTTCTATAAATGCACGACTTATTCTAATATAAAATTGGCATTAAAAATTAGCGACTTCTTTTGTAATTGACAACTGTCATTGAATGAAAAAGTTATTCTTTTAAATGCGAGGCCATTGGCTTATGACTCCATTGGTACTCATTGTAAAGTTAAATTAATTGGGGAAATAACAAATAATTTCCGGAAGTAGTTATAAGCTCAGGTAATTTTTACTAATTATTTTAAATTAAAATTTCGTAAAGATTCTGGCATTGCTGGAACACCAACTCTTCCAAAATAAGCAATGTATCGTTGTCTTAACTGCTGTATAAAAGGAGAGTTTACTTTATATTTCCTTTGCAAGTTTTTTATTTCTTCTGAATTTACTTTTTGTAAATTATTTGCAAAATCTATAACTATAGATTTATTGAAATTTTCATCACATGGGAATGAAGGAAGAATATGATATTTTGGCTCATTTTGGTTAAATATTTGTTTAATTCTATCCAGTTTTTCTTTTTCTCTTTTTGATCCTGTAAGAAAAGAATTATAATTCCTTTTTTCATAATTACTATATTTCTTGCATAAGTATTTATCAAACGAATCGATTTTAAAAATAAAAACATCAAAATACGCCTCCACATCATTTGTAATTTTCTGAATATCACATTCCGGTGTTATCAAGATTCCAAAAGTATTTTCATCAAACTTGCAAATGTCACCAGTCATTATTGGCGAGTTAGAGAGCTTAGAATAAAACAACCTACTAAAAAGTTTTGCGATCGACCTTTCATCTGTTATGTTTCCCCCCGTTATAGAGCATTCTTTAATTGCATCAATTAGCAGATTTGATTGAATTAAGTTTTCTGCTAACAAAAATTGAAAAATATCGATAACGAAAAGGGCCGCATTTAGTCCATCTTTTGAAGCTGTTTCATAAATATCTGTTAACCAGTTACTATCTGCATCAGATAGCTCCTTAAAGATTTGTTGAGTTGATTTATTTATTGTTGCTGCCCAGGTTAATGGAATTGATAGGTTTTTATGTTCATCTTTCCACTTACTGATATCTTCCAATATTTTATTTTTTGTGGCTTCGACATTAGTAAGTTTCCCTTTCTTTTCAAACTTTATTCTTGTGCTATAGAGCTTAGACAATTCTTGTCCATGTTTTTCTTCAATATTTTCCTCTGATAAAACATAAACTAAGGAATAAAAATCATTCTCTTTTAAAAACTTTAAAGTTGCATCTTCTTTAGCTGAAGGAGTCCTTATTGAATTAGTTGTTCCATCATCATCACCTTCCATAATTTCTTTCCTTGCATCTGTATCAGTGTACTGCCAATCAAGAATAATGGCACTAAACGAACTGATTGAATTTAAAGATTGTTTCGCTAATTCTAAACTATTTACACCTATTACTGGCAATTCTTTATTTAATAGATTGAATAAAGAATTTTCTTTAGTTCTTTGCCAATCACCAGATTTAAGGATTTCTGCCTGATGAATTTTGTCATCTACATATAATATTACGCCACTTCCACTCATTACAAAATGAATTTTTATTCTAAAAAATAATGGATTTTAGTTTTGTGCTACTAACCATTTACGCAATGTTTCTGAATATCCAGAAACCCCTACTCTTCCCTTGTATGATAAATATCGTTGTCTTAATTCTTGTATGTATGGACTGTTCAGCTTACACACTCTATCATTTTTCACTTTTGAAATAATTAATTCTGCTTTTACCAAAGAGAGTCCAAAACGAAAATCTATTAATGCAATGCCAGAAAAATCATCTTTTTTAAACTCAAAGCAAGGAAGAATATGAATTCTCGGATTTGTTTGAGTGAATGCTTCAATTTGTAATGAATGTTCTGCTTCGGTTATTTGTTTATTTAGTTCTGCGGAAACTTCTATTTTTTCCGCTTTAGAAAACTTACAGGTTTTAAAAGTTTCGGCCTTTGTGATGATAGGGTTTGCTTTTATTTTTGCTTTTAGTTTAAATGGAGTTTTTTTGAAATCATCTTTTGAGAATAATAAAACCTCAAAAGAGTTTTCAACCGGCTTGCTAATTGTATGCCTGATATCACATTCAGGGGTAATAATAATAGCATACTTGTCTTCTCCAAGTTTGAAAATATCTCCTGTCATTATCGGGTCGTCTATATTGACCTGACCGTAATATAATATTCTAATCAATTTAGCATAATCTTCAGGATTAGATAGTTGATCTCCTTTTTCAGCAACTTCTTTAATTTTTGAAAGCAGTATTTTATCTTGAATTATTGTTTCACAAAGTACATTTTGAAACAAATTGACAACTTCAATTTCTGGATTTGGACGATCTTTTTGAGATGTGATATATAATTCAGTTATCCAATTAGGATCAATGGAATATAGTTTGGAAAAGATTTTTTGTAGAGATTTATTAATTGATTGACTCCAAAATAATGGAACTAAAAGTTTTTGATTTTTGGTTTTCCAGTTTTCAATGTCTAATATAATTTGCTTTTTTGCCTCCTCTGTATTATTCAAATCTGTTTTTTGTTTGAATTGAATTCTTTCGCCAAATTTCCCTCGAAGAAAATCTCCATGTTCTAATTGGACATCTTTTTCAGATAAAATATAAATAAGCGAATGAAAATCATTTTCTTTTAAAAAAGTCAAGGTCGCATCTTCTTTGCTGGATGGTCTTTCTAAGAACTTAATAGTTTCGTCCTCTGCAGAAAATAAAGCATCTTCTTCATCGTCGTTGAACTGCCAATCTAAAATTAATGCACTAAATGTTCCGATAGATTCTATCGATTTTTTTAAAAGTTCTCTAGTATTTACCCCTATAACAGGGTAATCTTTATTCAAAGAATTAAATAAACAATTTTCATTTGTTCCTTCGCTGCTCCCGTCTTGTTTTTGCACCCTCTCGTGAATCATGTCATCAGCAAATAAAATAACTCCTTGCATATCTATTCGTTTTCAAATTGAATTAAGAAATTTGCTCCAGAAAGGATTTTTTCGGATTCTATTGTAATAATAGAAATTGTAGCGTTTATTCTATCTAACAATTCATTAATTATATAAAGACCGAGTCCCCGACCTTCGGATTTTGTAGAATAGAATTCCATGAATACAACTTCTTTTAAATCTTCTTTAATGCCCGGCCCATTATCTGAAAATATAATTTTATTATTCTCTGCATCTAATGTTAATACAATTTCTTTTGAAGGAATGTTACTTTGATTAAGCCAATAGATAGAGTTATCTGTAAGATTTATCAATGTCTGCAAAATTAATCCAGTGTTTGTTTTGACAACAACATCTCCTAATTTATCATCGATTGTAAATTCGATATTTCCTTCTAGTTCTTTTCTAAAATATCGTTTAACTCTTTTTGCCACATCATTGATACTTATATCTTTAGTGACCTTTCGTGCGACTCTAAATAAAGGTTGTAATATTTGAAGTTCTTGGTATAAAAATTCAAGATTATCTGCTAAATCAACGAAAAACTGTTGAAGCTCTTTTTTTGTTACTTTATCAGATTCAAATTTTTCACTAAACTCTTTTGCATTTGCTTGAAGTTTCGTCAAAAGGCTATATGTATCATGGGAGGATTTTTCTACGGCCATTCCCACACCTGCTAATTCATTACTTATTGATAATTTTTCTTTATACTGTTGAACTAGATTATTTGTAGCCTTAAAAAGTTTTTGAGATTTATCTAGAAGTTTTTTATCATCCAATTCTGCCAATAAATCTTTTAGTTGTAAATAAGCATCAGAGAATCCTTTATTAGCAGAAATAAACGGCTTTTCTCTTTTCAATGCATCTTTTCTTTTATCAACATCTACAAAATCTTTCATTACTTTCAATCCAGCTTGCATAAGAGCAACAAAATCTTCATAAGCACCATCAATATTCATTAAGCCTTCTCGATCTGCAGAATCTCTTAGTTTAGGATTTTTCTCTTGCGATATAAAAACAAAACCCAATAAATCATTATAACTAAAATAACTACCCGCCCTATCTTCTGCTCTTAATTTACTTAACATTAACCAATCTTGCCCTTTTTCACCATAAGGATAAACCCTAGTATAGTCTCTGTATAAATAAACAGAATTATCCTTTAATACATCTTTTTCTTGTGTATTAAGACTATGGATTTTATCTGTTAGATCAAATGCATAAAAGAAAAAATTTAACTCGCCAATTTTGGGCTTCCGATTAACTACCCATTTATCTCTCCCTTTGGTTTCTTCATCCTCAATTAGAAACTGTTCTTTAAAAAGTTTTAACTTTTTCACATCGTGTTCTATGTCTTCAAATAGGTTTATTTCGTCAATAATTTCTTTTTTATTGTGTCGGTATATATAAGTAAACTTTCCATCATCTTCAATTGATCCCTGAAAAGAATAAGGTGCTATGGGAAGTAACTGATCTATCGTTATAGAGTTGTCAGATTGAATTATTTTGTTATTCCAATCGATATCAACAATAAATCCTCGTTCAATTTTAGCTTCAAATCCTGGAATGATTGGAGGAATCATTTTGTAAAAAGCATGCATTAATTTTTTTAAATCATCTTCTTTCCATTCATTTCTTAGATCAGATATACGAATTAATGTACCTTGATTTTTTTTATTTTTAATAACTTGAGGTGTATCATTAACAACCCATGAATTGGTGATTTCATCCAAAAATTTTGTATCAACATCTGAATTGTCAATTTCGAGTTCATTATTTAATGTGTATTCTCTAAAATTGACAGTTACCTTTACTTCATTTTCTTTTTTTGTTTTCGTATATAACTCAATATAATTTCCTAATTTATACACAGCAAAGCGGCCTACTCCTTTATCACCTTGCATTATTCTTCCTTTACGAGTATACCGATTATTAGATTTTTTTTTATTAAGTTTATTTGGAGTTGCAGGCTTCATCCAAACTGTTAATACAGTATCAAGTTCCATTCCATCTCCATCATCTTCAATCTCTATACTTCTGGATTCAGGTAAGGAGTCCTTATCAAAATTGAGAAACCGTATTGTAACTTTTTCAGCATCCGCATCATAGCAATTTTTAACTAACTCTATAACACCCACCCATTTATTGCTAATAAGTTGATCCCCCAAAATGCTTATTAACCTTGCATAAGGCCTAAACGGTTCTGTACCATTATTTATAATAGACATAAAATATATTGAATCCCTTGTTTAAAAGAAATAAGAAGATACTAAAGATATTATTTTTAATCTATTTATAACAGATGCAAAGAAATAAATTTACCTGAAAGTCTATTTGCTTTTTCGAACAACAATCACAAATTCGTCAGGGTAAACCATTTGACTGTTTTTATTAGAAAGTTTTGTAAACTTTCCAGTTTGCTTGTCACGTATTGTCGGCATTAATTTATGAGGAATTTTTCTTTTAATGACTTCAACAATTTCAAAATTCAGATTTACTAATTGTTCGGTAAATACTTCTGCGGATTTAATGTTTACCTCACGCATTCTGGTGTTTCCAATTACCAAACAAGCAATACCATCGGGACACAAGATTCTTTGCATTTCAATAGCGACATCATTCATATCATTAAAGTAATTTGCTACTTCAAGTGATAGTTTAATATCCTTTTCTTCAAGTGAAGCTATTATTGTTCTTGCTGTTGGACTTAAAGAGGTTTGATTTTTTTTATTAGAATAAAATGTGCCTATGAAATTTTTTCTAAAAGCAATTATATCAGAAATATAGCTATACCAATAACCTGTTAGTTGATGAATATCGGCATATTCATATGAAGTAACATAAGGGGGAGAAGTTATAATCATATTTACCGACTCGTTTTCTAATGTTGTTTTTCTTGCATCGGCTAATAAGATTTCACATTCAGAGAAAAGGCAATTCTTTGCAACTAATTCCTTATAATACTCTTCATTTTTTTTTATCATCAATAAAACCTGCCGTCTAAAACTCTTAAATGGGTCTGCGATTTTTTTTGAAGGATCGATTTGTGGTTTGGTACTTGATTGTAACCAACGCGAACAGTTTTTAAGAATGTTAGACAAAGCACAAAGAAAAAAATTGCGATAGGATTCATTTTCACATTCTAAAACTACATTGTATAAGTAGCTTATCTTATTTTTCTCTTCTTCCCTAAACCAATAGTCTATTCTTTCATGATAATTTCCCCCAAAGTACCTAGTAGATTGATTGTATTGTTTTATTTGAGTTGATAATAAAGCAAATTCTTGAAGCAATTCATCAGGATTGAGAGGGTTAATTTTGGCTTTTGTTATAAGCTGAGCGACAGGATTAATATCTACGCCAATTGATTTGAAACCATGAACCTTAGATTCAACTAAAGTCGTACCGCAACCTGCAAAAACATCGGCTATAATCCAATTTGGCTTAGCGTAGGTTTCAATGATTTTCTGAACAAGTTGTGGTAGAAATTTTGCTGGATACCTATGATATCCATGTGTCCAACGATTTGTTGAGCGGGTTCCAAAAAATGCCCAATCATCATTTGGTAAACACTGGAATTTTTGATGCAAATCATTAAATGTACTATCAAGCATTATATAATTTTTTGCATTAAAATCTCATTTTGATTTTAATAACGTAAAAATATTCAGTCTATTTTGTCGGAAAATAGAAAATCGACAATCCGGTCAAAATATCCGGTGAATCCGGATTTTTAAATGACATGAACTAAGAGTTTATAAAACCTGAAATTAATCATGTGGGTGCGTATAAATCACAGTAGCGTTACAAAAAAATCTGCAAAAGCGCAAATTTTCGTTATATCGTGTCAAATCAAACTGCTTTTTATCTTTTATTTGAATTGTTATAAATCATTTTCATTGTATCAATTAATAGTTTTCTTTATGCCTAATCAGAAAAAAATTAGGTAACGACAGATTATTAATATTTATTCTTATGAACAAACAAGAAATCACAAGCTCTGCATTTTTTAGAGAATTAGATTTAGAGAAAGAAGCATTTGAATAATATATCTTACTTTATTGGGGAAGGAATATTAGAATTCCAGATTCTCAAAAATATTATTCAGAAATCTTTCTATATCCATTAAACATTTATGAAACTGAAGACACTCTAGACATTTCAAAATTTGTCATAAGGAATATGAGTATCGAGTTTGGCAAGCGGCTTGCAAAAGGTTCTGTCTATAATAAAAAGAATCAGCATATTGGGTACCGCCGAAAAAAAATCATAAAGAGAATCTATATTAAAGATGATAATGCTGAATCGGATCCACAAAAAAAGGAATGGCTACTTAAATCAAAAAAACCATACTATTTCAGTGGTTCTATTTCAGAAGAAATTTTAAAAAAGAAAGTTGTAATTGATAGTTTGAGTTACATCCCTCTTTCAGTTATTATGGTAATGATTGAAAATCAAACATGGTTTCATTAACAAATCAACTTTGAACATTGATAACAACCTAGTATACTTAAAGAAGATGGCATTATAGTCTTTTGGAGCCTAGCTCTCAACGGCAGTACAGGGGCATTACAAAACTTACATTGATATTTCATTTCAATTAAATGATACTCGCAAAACTCTTGTTTTTTTTCTCGCCACGATTTTCTAAAAAAAGGGTTAGCTCCGTCTTCCTTTAAGCATCTTGGGCAAAATAAAAAACCTCTCCCTTTTGACTTATTTGCCAACAGTTTTATATATTTTTTATATCGAGATTCTGGATCACCCCGAAGGGTTGTTGCTTTAATTTTTGACAAACTCAAGTTTGCTTTATCTGCAATTATCTGAAGGACTGTTGCATCCTGAATAAAATCAACATCTTGATCTATTAAAAAGAAATTCGGAATTTGTGAATAACAAAACTGTTTTATTTCCAAAAAATGAGCAAACGCATTACGTATAACAAAACTGCTAAGAATTTCATCTTCATGTAATGAAACGTATGCCGGCCAAAACTGTAAAATATCTTTCATTGAAAACTTTTAAACCTTCTTTTGGATGGAGGCGTATAATTAATTTTAGAAAGCGTTTCCAATGTTATTTTTTCAGTATTGTCTTTGATAGCCATTATTGCCGCTCTCTTTATAATATTAGAAACTTCACCAATCAAACCTTCAGACATAGTATATATCTTAGTCACAATATCCTTATTTATTGCTATGTCTGATGTTTTTTGAAGAGGCATTAAAACTTCAAAACTCTTTAATAGTCTTTGAAAATTTATATCCAAGTTCCACTTTGACAGTGTCATTGGTTCAAAACGATTGGCTAATTGAGGATCAACCTGCAAGGCATTATATGCCTCGATAACACCTACAGCAACAATGCAGATTCTTAGTTTATTACTTAAAAATTTTAGAACATTGCGAAAATTATGTTGAGCAGTGCTGTTACCCGCTAATATCTGCTGAACCTCATCAACAATTAATATTTTAGTTTGATTGCGCCGCAATATTTCCAACACCTGCCTTTGATTTGTTTCCAGTCTGTCATTAGTCCTAAAAGGAGCCCTTAGCTCATCCAATATATTTACATAAAAAAGCTTTTCATCTGGTTTTGTCGGTGATTGAACATATAACACCGGGCGATAAATCATACCGGTTTCTGCATCAATTTTTGGAAGATGTAGATTAGTAAATCTATTGACAATAGATGTTTTTCCATTATTAGTATCCCCAACTATTAATATATTGGCCATTCGAACAGATCGTGAATAAAGCAACATTTCTTCCAGTGTTCCTAATATCAAATCGGCTTTTTCATACCCAATCCACAAATCAGAAGAAATATGTTTTATTCTTTCTTCAATGCCAAGTTGTGACAATTGCAATATTTTATTATTCTTGTGTTCCATAGTCTAATGTTTCAAATGGTTCAACAGAATCTGCCAATAAACTAAACTGACTTATAACAGAACCGTTGTTTTTGTTTTCACTACTAGTTTCCTTCATAATTTTTTGTGTCGCTTCATGCTTCTGTTTTGATATTCGAGTTTTTTCTTTAGCCTTCTTAATCTTTATGTTTTTTGTTTTAGCAACAGCTTCAGTTTCGATTTGATGCATTTCTTTCAATGCTTCGAAAATTTTATTTTCATTAATTTCCTTTTCATTCCTTTTATTTAATTCGTTAACTGCTTTTTTATATTCCCAAACTGTTATTGCAGGAAATCCTGTATTGCGATAAGGAATTTCATAATAATACTTTGAATCAGGATCTAAAAAGTAAAGCTTACTTATATCTCGAGGATCACGTTTGAAAATAAATTTTCTCTTAATTTTAAATTTGCTATTAGTGGGTTCTAAAGCATGTATCCAAGGCCGCAGTATATCCGAATAATAAAAAACATAATCTATCAATACGCCATACTCCTGAATAGTTCTTTCGTAAAAAGGTAAGAAATCGATTATTAGTTTTCTTTCATTATTTATTTTTTTGGGTAGTCCATATCCTTTTTCTGATGCACTTCCAAAGACACCCAAATTCCATTTTGCCATTGGTGACATTGCAATTCCGGAATGATTTGCTTCGTGGTAAACATCAATTATATAAGTAGCAAGCCATTTCTCAAATTCTTTTAATGATAATGCCGCTTTTTTAATGGATTTATATTCACCTCTGTCTTGGGGGTTTGAAAAAGTTGTTCCGGGTAACTGATGTACTTCTTGGGATAACGTTTTAAAGAATCGTTCAATATTACCTCCCCAGTTTGGTTCCTTAGGCTTTCTGAATGTCAGCTCTATACCATATTCTTGACAGGCAAGCTGCAGCATGTCGCCTCTAAATTCTTTCGCATTATCAGTATTAATCGTAGTCATTAAGCCCCAACATGGCCATTTTTTATTTATATCCAAGGTGTTTAAATAAATATCTTTAGGTAAAACAGCATGAGCAATGCACAGACCTACACTTAATGCACTTGGTGGATCAAAAGACAAATAAAATCCGACAACAGTACGACTATATACATCTAATGCGAGGGTTAAATAGGGTTTACCAATTGGAATTCTGTCTCTTTCCGAAACAAGAATAATATCTAGTGGTGTATGATCTATTTGCACCACTGATAAAACATGGTTAGCACCCGGAAAAGAACCCAATATAGGTTTATACTTATCTTTTGCGGCTTTATAACCCACTCTGTATTTAAGAATTTTTTCATCTGATATTCTTAAAATTCTGTTCCTTATCGTATTGGGATGGGGCATTTCCAAATTCCTTTCTAAACATATTTTATTGACTTCAAAACAAACCCTTTTTATCGGCATTCTCTGATGATTAAGATATACACGTTCAATACATTCTGAAATTATAGTTTCGATAGTTGGATCTAATCTGCTTTTACCTTTACCCCCAAATCTTGGAAGAGGAGCCAGCGACGACAATTGTCCCGACGCTTGATATGCCTTGATCCATCTATAAACAGTGGTTGACGATGCCTTGTATTTTTTACAGATAGCTAATTTATTTTCGGGGTCATCAAGAATTTGCTTTATTATAAAAAGGCGTCTTTGAGCTTCTTTTAAATCTTTATCGCGCAGATCCGCAATATCAACCTTCTTTGTATAAAATTTCCCTTTTGAAATTGGTACAGAAATTTTTGATACTTCAGCTCTTATAACTTCTTCTGTAACCGGATTAATTAAACTAATAAATCGAGTGTCGATTAAATTATTAACTAAATAATTCACACCTTTATAGGAAACACTTGATCCGGCAGTTAAGTCTACATAATTTTGTTGTGCCATATTTCGGTTTTCATAGTTAATAGATTAGTTAAATCACACGCTATAGTCCTGTTGGCAATTAAATACCAAAGTGTGTGTAATAATTCAGCTCTTCTTTGTTCTATCCCTGATAGTTCTGCCAATAATTCATCTGGAGTTGTTATTCTGATATCTTCTATTTTACTGCAGATAAGAGGAGCATCGCTATCATCAAAATTTTTGTTATTTAAAAATCCAAAAAGAAACTTTACATTTTCTAAATAAGGATTTCTAATTTCCTTTTCTGTCAGTATTTGAAAAGACCATCCTCGTTTTTCTGCATATTCTTTCGCAGCATCAAATCTGGGTTTTAATTCTTTCCCTTTTGTCTTCAGTTCAACAGAGTATTTTATTTCACATAATAAAGGACTGACCTCATCTTTAATATAATAAACAAGGAAATCAGGAGTATAATATCTTTTTTGCTTGTCATGAACATATTCAATTGTTACCGGTTGCTCAATGTACTTTGCAACATTTATATCAAATTCCTGTAGTTTGATAAAATCTCTTTCAAGGGATGATTCAAAAAGATGCGTTTCATTATCTTTTTGACTATAAATCTTTCCTGTAAGCGATCTACGTCCAAGACCAATTTTTCTTGCTGGTTTTTCTGGATTAGACATTGGCATATACGTTAAATTACAATTATTATTAAAAAAATTTCATCTTCTAATGTGATTGGGGAGAAAAACAAGTGAGATTTTTCAACTTCTTTTGTGAGTTTCGACCACTTTTTATTTCAACTTCTTTTGTTTTTAACAAACGGTTATATTTTTCGTTTAATGGCATTATTATTTTGAAAAAAACAACTGAAAACAAATTTGGTTTACTTATAAAATAACATCTTTGTGGTATGAACAACCCGCAAAAGCCATCCGGATTCAGCCTTCTTCTAAAAAAAACACTGCAATATTTTTTGCAAGGATTGGCTGTATTGGCTCCTATCGGTATTACGCTTTGGGTTGTTTTAAGTCTTTTTAATTTTGTTGATGATATTTTGCCCAATATTGTTCATTCTGTTTTTCCGGTTTGGTTGCCCAAAGACAGTGAAGGTAATTTGAAAAAAATTCCGGGATTGGGCTTTATCGTAGTAATTCTAATTGTATTGATTGTTGGAAGGGTTTCTTCTTCATTTATTTTTTCGAGGCTTGTTAAGGCTATGGATAATTTACTGGAGAATACCCCCGGTATTAAATTTATTTATTCATCCGTAAAAGATTTCTTTGAAGCTTTTGCCGGAAACAAAAAAAAGTTTGATAAAGCTGTTTTGGTAAATGTTGATGCAACAGATGTTTGGCGTATCGGTTTTCTTACTCGTCAAGATGCTGCTAATTTTAATTTAAAAGACCATGTAGTGGTTTATGTACCGCACTCGTATGCCATCAGCGGCATTACCTATATACTGCCTAAAGAACGGGTAAAATTACTTAATAATATAAGTGCCGCCGATGCAATGAAGTTTACTGTAAGTGGCGGCGTAACAGATGTTGCAGAGTAGAAATTTATCTTAACAAAACCATTTTTTTGTTTTTAATTAACTTGCGCCCTTTAGCAAGCAATGAAAAAACACAATTTTAACTCAGGACCATCGGTTTTACCGCAAGAAGTATTACAGCAGGCAGCCGCTGCAATAATAGATTTTAATAATACCGGACTGTCTATTTTAGAAATCGGCCACCGTACCAATTGGTTTGTAGATGTAATTGAAGAAGCCAGAAGTTTAGTAAAAGAATTAATGCAATTAGATGATACTTACGAAGTATTGTTTTTGCATGGTGGTGCTACAACCCAGTTTATGCAGGTTCCTATGAACTTGTTAGACACCAACGAAACTGCCGCTTATTGCGATAACGGTATTTGGGGCAGCAAAGCCATTAAAGAAGCTTCATTGTTTGGAAATGTAAATGTAGCAACATCTTCAAAAGATAAAGGCTACACTTATATCAATGAAAATTTCGAAATCCCATCTAACACAAAATACCTGCACCTTACAAGTAATAATACGGTTGAAGGAACACAATGGCATTCTTTTCCGCAAACCAATATTCCGTTAATTGCAGATATGAGCAGCGATATTTTCAGCAGGCAGATTAATTTTAAACAGTTCTCCTTAATTTATGCCGGTGCTCAAAAAAATATGGGTGCAGCCGGTGTAAACCTTCTGGTAGTTAAAAAAGAAATATTGGGTTCTATTAAAAGAGCTGTTCCTGTAATTATGGATTACAGAAAACATATTGAAGCCAACTCTTTAATGAATACACCGCCCGTATTTGCCGTTTATGTAGCGATGCTTACTTTAAGATGGATTAAAAAAGAAGGCGGATTGGCAGAAATGGAAAAAAGAAGTTTAGCAAAAGCAAGTCTTTTATATAATACAATTGATAGTTTACCAATTTTCAAATGCAATATTGCAAAAGAAAACAGAAGCTTAATGAATGCTGTTTTCTTTATAGAAAACGAAAGCCTGCAAAATAAATTTCTAGACGAATGCAAAGCCAATGGAATGATTGGTGTTAAAGGATACAGAACCGTTGGCGGAATAAGAGTTAGTATGTATAATGCATTGGCTTACGAAAGCATTGTTGCGTTTACAGACCTGATGAAAGATTTTGCAAAAAAGAATTAAACAATAACAGTACAAAACCTAAAATGACCCTAATTAAACCCTTTAAAGCATTAAGACCACAACCTCAATTTGCAAAACAAGTTGCCAGCAGGCCATACGATGTTTTAAACAGTTCAGAAGCAAAAATTGAAGCCCAGGGAAATCCTGCTTCTTTTCTTCATATTACAAAGAGCGAAATTGATTTAGATAACAGCATAGACATTCATTCTGCCGCAGTTTACGAAAGTGCCAAAGAAAATTTAGTTGCTTTTATTAAAAGAGAAATTCTGTTTAAAGAGAGTAAGGAATGTTATTACATTTATCAATTAATTATGAATGGCAGAAGCCAAACCGGTTTGGTAGCCGTAAGTAGTGTGGATGATTATGAAAACGGCATTATTAAAAAACACGAGTTTACACGTCCGGAAAAAGAATTAGACAGAATCAACCATATCAAAATATCCGGTGCACAAACAGGAAATGTTTTTTTAGCATATAGAAATAATGATGAAGTTGATGCGATCATTGAAAAATGGAAAACAACGAAAACACCCGGTTACGATTTCATTGCAGATGATGGTATTCAACACACCGTTTGGGTAATCAGTGACGGCAAAACAATCGAACAAATTACATCTGTATTCAATACACAAATCCCTTGCACTTATATTGCCGATGGCCACCATCGTGCAGCTTCTGCGGCAAAAGTAAGAAAAGCATTGGGCGATAAAAAGACACCGGCTTCAGATTATTTTTTAACTACTCTTTTTCCATCAAACCAGTTATATATTATGGATTATAACAGGTTGATAAAGGATTTGAATCAATATTCTTCAGCAGATTTTCTTGCTGCGCTGAAAGAAAAATTTGAAGTTGTAACTCAAGGCGAAGAAATTGTACAGCCATCTAAATTGCATGAGTTTGGAATGTACCTCGACGGAATATGGTACCGTCTTATCTCAAAAGAAGGAACATTTACAACCGATCCCATCGGCGTTTTAGATGTAACCATTTTACAGAACAATGTATTAGATCCGCTGTTAAATATTAAAGATCCGAGAACAGATACAAGAATTGATTTTGTTGGCGGAATAAGGGGCTTGGGCGAATTAGAGAAAAGAGTAAACAGCGGCGAAATGAAAGTTGCGTTTAGTTTGTTTCCGGTAACTATTGAGCAATTATTTGATATTGCAGACAGTGGCAATGTAATGCCGCCAAAAAGTACCTGGTTTGAGCCTAAACTCAGAGATGGTTTATTAACGCATTTGATTTACGAATAAACAACAATAATGAAACAAATTGTAGTTCTTGGTTTTTGCATGGCATGTTTCTTTTCATCTTTTGGCCAACAACCGCAGGATGCAAAAAAAATATATGCTTCGGCAAAAGATTTTTTAAGACAAGGAGATATTGAAGATGCCGAAATTTTTTTGAAAGATGCTTTAAAAATTGAACCCTACAATTACGATATGTTGAAAGATCTGGCCTTTGTGGATTTTCTGAAAAAAGATTACAAAACATCTACCGACATCTGCAAAAGCATGATTGAAAGGCCCGATGCAGACGAACAGATTTTTCAGATTTTAGGTAATAATTACAAAGCCACCAATCAAATAAAAGATTGCGAAAAGATGTATAAAACCGCATTGGTAAAATTTCCTGCAAGCGGTCCGTTATATAATGAATACGGCGAACTTTTAGCTGCAGACAAAAATTTAACTGAAGCAATACAACAATGGGAAGCTGGAATTAAAATGGCTCCAAGCTATAGCAGTAATTATTATAATGCCGTTAATTATTATGGTCGTTATATTAACTATTTTAAAGAATTGATTTACGGCGAAACTTTTTTAATGCTGGAAAGTTATACTGCCAGATCTGCTGAAGTGAAAGCTTTGTTATTAGAAGCATATAAAAATATCTATGCCGAAGGCGATTTATTAGCAACAGCCGCAAAGTATAAAAATGATTTTGCAACTGCAGTTTTAGAAACATTGAACAAAAGTAAAAGCATTGCTGCAGACGGAATCACTCCCGAAAATATAACAGCCATCAGAACAAGGTTTATTTTAGATTGGTTTATTTCGGGCAACCAGCAAAAATTTCCGTTTCATCTTTTCGATTATCAGAGATATTTATTAAAAGAAGGTTTGTTTGAAGCTTATAATCAATGGATTTTTGGTGCGGCAGAAAATCCATCTGCTTATAAAGAATGGCTTGGTTTGCATCAGAAAGATGCCGCAGATTTTAAGCAATATCAACAAACAAGAATTTATAAAGTTCCTCCCAAACAATTTTATTTCTAAATAATCCATTCCTTTTCTTTTTATTTGTAATGGTTTATTTATTTTGGCAGTTTGTTAGGCACTAAATTGTTTGTATTGCTTTACTCTAACGATAAAGTATGACCACATCAACCTTTAAACGTTTGTTTGACTCTCTCGACTACCAGTTGGAAAAATTTCCTAAACAGGATATGGTGGCCGCCAAAGAAAACGGCCAATGGAGAACTTACAGCACGCAGGAAGTAAAAAATATTGTAAACAATTTTAGTTCGGGCCTGCTGAATCTAGGGGTTTCTGGAAATGATATGACAGCCGAAGGAAGCGATAAAATTGCCATTATCAGCAATAACAGGCCCGAGTGGATTTTCACAGATTTAGCAGTTCAACAAATTGGTGCCATTCTGGTGCCTCTATATCCTACCACCAATAATAACGAAATTGAATTTATTTTAGGCGATGCCAAAGTGAAATACATTTTTGTGAGTAATCTGGAATTGTTAGAAAAAATCAATTCCATCAAATCTAAAATCCCATCGTTACAAAATGTTTTTACGTTCGATGAAATAGCCGGTGCAAACCATTGGAGCAATGTAACAGCTCTTGCAACAGAATCCGGTATTAAAACCGTTGAAGAAATAAAGAAAAAAATTCCGCTTTCGCATATTGCAACCATCATCTACACATCAGGCACAACAGGCATTCCAAAGGGAGTAATGCTTAGCCATGCTAATATTTATTCGGATTTATATTACAGTATTCAATCTTTTCCGTTTCAAGAAACACCGGAAGGAAAAGCTTTGAGTTTTTTGCCGCTTAATCATATTTTCGAAAAAATTATTACTTACGTTTATTTCTTTTGCGGCATAGGTATTTATTACGCCGAAAGTGTAGAAACCATTGGCGATAATTTGCGAGAAGTAAAACCCAATCTTTTTACTACGGTTCCTCGTTTATTGGAAAAAGTATTTGAAAGAATTATGCTTGCCGGAAGCCATTTAACAGGTTTTAAAAAAACAATGTTTTACTGGGCTGTTGGTTTGGCAGAAAAATATGATAACGAAATTAACGGTGGTTTTTTTTATAATATTCAATTAGCTATTGCCAATAAAATAATTTTTAAAAGATGGCGTGAAGCATTGGGCGGAAATATTGATTTTATTGTAACAGGTGGTGCTGCATGCCAGGTTAAACTAATCAGGATTTTTACTGCAGCACAAATAGAAATTTTAGAAGGATATGGCCCCACAGAAAACAGTCCTGTTATTTGTATTAACAGAAGATCTAAAGGCGGAACAAAATTTGGAACCGTAGGCCCTCCAATAGATGGAATAGAGGTAAAAATTGAAGAAGACGGAGAGATTTGCGTTAAAGGAACAACCGTGATGGAAGGCTATTATAAACGCCCCGATCTTACAGCCGAAACCATTATTGATGGCTGGTTACATACCGGAGATATTGGCGAATGGGTTGATGAAAAATTTATTAAAATAACCGACAGAAAAAAAGAGTTATTCAAAACAAGCGGCGGTAAATATGTTGCCCCGCAACCATTGGAAAATAAATTTAAAGAAAGCCCGTACATAGAACAGATTATTGTTATTGGTGCTGACAGAAAATTTGTTTCCGCATTAATTGTACCCTCTTTTGCACATTTACATTTATGGATGAAACAAAAAAACATCAATTGTTCTAACGAGGATGCCGTAAAACATTCTGAAATTGTTAAGTTATATGAAGAAATAATAGAATCAATCAATCCGCTTTTTAATCATGTAGAACAAATTAAAAAGTTTGCATTATTACCGAAAGAATGGAGTATTGAGGCAGGAGAGATGACTCCGAAGTTAAGTTTGAAACGAAAAATAATATTGGAAAAATATAAAGATCAGATTGAAAAAATTTACACCGCATAAAATCTTTTAAAAATCCCGCAATTGACAGCGGGATTTTTTGTTGTTGCATATTCACTTTCTAATTATTATTTTTCCAATTCAATCCTCAACCAAAACAGCACTCTTATGAAAAAAGCTTTACGTTTTTTGTTCTATACTTTTGTATTTCTTGTTGTAGTTATTATCGTGTTGACCTCATTTGTTTATTTCTTTTTGCCACAAGTTGGCAATGCCCCTCAACTTTCTATTGAAAAAACACAGGAAAGAATTGAACGTGGCAGATATTTAGCAAACAGTATTACTGTTTGCATTGATTGCCATTCAAGAAGAGATTGGTCTTTGTATTCCGGGCCAATTACAAAAGGCACAGAAGGTTCCGGTGGCGAAAAATTTGATCAAGAGTTTGGGTTTCCCGGGGTTTATTACGCAAAAAATATTACACCTTCCGGAATTGGAAATTGGACTGACGGAGAATTGTTTAGAGTAATTACAACCGGTGTAAATAAAAATGGCAAAGCAATGTTTCCGGTAATGCCATATTTGTATTATGGAAAATTAGATCAGGAAGATATCTATTCCATCATTGCATATATCAGAACATTGGCTCCTATCAACAAAAATATTTCTGAATCAACATCAGATTTTCCATTCAATTTCATTATCAATACTATTCCTAAAAAAGCCAATTTACAACCAAAACCTGCCGAATCGGATTCTGTTAATTACGGAAGATATTTGGTAACTGCCGCAGGCTGTGTAGAGTGTCATACAAAAGTAGACAAAGGTCAAATTATTGCAGGGTTTGAGTTTGGTGGTGGAAGAGAATTTACAATGCCTTTTGGTATAATCAGAACAGCAAATATTACTCCCGATAAAACAGGTATTGGAAATTGGAGTACGGAAAAATTTGTAAGAACATTTAAACAATATCAGGATACCTCTTATCATTCACCAAAAATTGATAAAAACGATTTTAATTCTCTGATGCCTTGGTCGATGTATTCTACAATGAAAGAAAGTGATTTGCGTTGTATTTATCAATACTTGCGAATCGTGAAACCCATTGAAAATACAGTTGAAAAATTTTCAGAAAAATAGTTAAAAAGGCTTCTAAATTTAGAAGCCTTTTTAACTACATTCCCGGTTGTTTTAATTGCCAACCTGTTTTTGCCTTTTCATTATCTACTATTTTCCTTACATCCGCTAATAATTTTTTAGCATCATAAACAATTCCGTCTTTCACGGTATATAAAACGCCGCCAACTCGTGTTACCTGATTGTCTTCTGTTAAATGAATGGCTCCTGTACCATATAAAACCTGAAAATTTTTTAACGGGTTTTCTTTGATGATTACAATATCTGCAAGTTTGCCTACTTCAACACTTCCTATCTCTTTATCGGCACCTAACGCTTGTGCACCATACAATGTAGCAGAACGAATTACTTCCAATGGATGAAAACCTGCTTCACGCAAGAGTTCCAGCTCTCTGATATAACCAAATCCGTAGGTTTCATAAATATATCCGTTATCGCTTCCCGTGGTAACCCTACCGCCACGATTTTTATATTCGTTAATGAATGTCATCCATAAACGATAATTATTTTTCCACTCAACTTCTTGTTCCGTTCCCCAACTTTGCCAATAAGATCCATGCGATTCTCTGCTTGGTTCATAAAATTTCCATAACGACGGAAGCGTGTACATCTCATGCCATTCTGCTCTTCTTGCACGTTGCAGATCTCTGTTTGCATCATAAATATTAAATGTTGGATCGATGGTAAAATCGAGCGATAATAATTCATTCATCACTTTATTCCATTGCTCTGAATAAGGTGCTGCTGCTTGTTTCCAGAGTTTGCCGGCTTCTTCAAATCGTTTTTGTTCATCGGTATAATTATAATCTGCCGGATAATTTTGAATAGTTTTATCCGTAAACAAAGCTTCCGGTAATCCATACCAATGTTCCATGCTTGTCATGCCGGCTCTTGCAGAATTCAATACATTCCATCTGGTAACATCCAATTGAGCATGGTGACAACAAGAACGTAGCCCTAATTTTTTATTTTCACGAATAGCAGCATCCATCACTTCGGGCCTTGCACCAAAAAATTTAATTCCGTCTGCACCATTCTTTGCATTTTGTTGTACCCATTCTCTTGCATCGTCTGCAGTAACAATTGGTTTTTTGCTCCCCATTCCAAAAGCAGTGTAAGCAAAAATTCTCGGGGCGGTAATCAAATTTGCAGCGCTTTTCTTTTTTTCATCCAATACCCAATCCAATCCATTACCACAAGACGGATCCCGTATCGTTGTAATTCCATGAGCCATCCATAATTTAAAGACATATTCTGCCGGTGTGCCTTGCTCATCTCCGCCAATATGCCCGTGCATATCAATAAATCCAGGCAGGGCGTACATTCCATCGCAATTCAATTCTTTACCCCCTTCTTTTAATTTAGGTCTGCGATCTGGTTTTATTGGCGTACCAATATTTCCAACAGAGGCAATTTTAGTGATTCGGTTATTTTCAACTACAATATCAACAGGGCCAAACGGCGGTGCTCCTGTACCGTTAACTAATATAACACCTCGGATAATAAGCTGTGTAAACGGGCCATCACCTTCTTTTTTTTCAGGTGCTTTTGCAATTTGTGCAATTACAAAACTGTTTATTAAAAAAATAGTACCACAAAACAAAAATGCTTTGCAAAAGATATTTGTTTTCATCTGTATCTTTTTTATTGTATTAATTGAGATGGAATTCGTCACAAAAAATATTCATTACAGGTTGATGTAAAATAAATATTTTTTGATGGTTCGTTTTATAATTATCGATTGAAATAAGAATTATCCGAAAATACTTTTTATTGTGCCGCCATCAACACTTATTGTTTGACCTGTTATAAATTTTGATGCCGGGCTCAATAACCATGTTGCAAGTGAAGCAAAATCTGCTGCATCACCTAGTGCTCCTGTTGGCATTTGCTCCGTGCCTTGCTTACGAACCTCATCAATTGATAAACCCGTTTGTTCGCTTTTCTTTACATGCAACCTTGTAATGGCAGGTGTATCGTGAGCTCCGGGTGCAAGTATATTAAGCGTTACGCCACTTTTAGAAATTTCTTGTGCAAAAGTTTTTGCAAAACCAATCACAGCCAGCCGCAAAGACGTGCTGAGCACTAAATTTTCAATCGGTTGTTTAACAGCAGAACTTTCTACAAAAACAATTCTTCCGTAATGTTTTTTCATCATTTTGTTTGCAACTGATTTTGTGAGATCAACTTTCCAGCGAAGAATGTTTTTGTATGCAACATCCCAATCATCCAAGCTTGTTTCTAAAACAGTTTTTGCAGGTGGGCCACCGGCATTTACAACTACCCCATGTACAGTTCTTTCGCCAACTACTTTTAAAAGATTATCAACCACTCCTGTTTCTGATAAATCGCCAACAAATATTTCTATTTGATTAGGAGCAGAAAGTTGAAATGCTTTTAATTTTTCTTCGCCTCTTGCAACCGCAATAATAGTAGCCCCTTCGCTTAATAAGGCAATGGCAATCGCTTTTCCCAATCCGGATGTGGCACCGCCAACAATAAATAATTGATTTTTTATTTGAAGATCCATAGCTGTAATTTAATTATCATTGATAACAAAAGTACAAACTGCATTCTTGCAATTATCAATAAGAAAATAGAACAATTGATTTTTATATACAGGCAGCATTACGTATTGTTTATGTACTCTTTTAAATTCATTATGAATACATGTATTAAATTCTCCGGCATTAGCACAACAAGACCGCTATCTTTGCGTTTTGAATTGCCATACTTATGAAATGAATTTGAAGAAAACAATATGTTTATTGATTGGTGTTATTTTAGTATCTGTAGCCCAAGCTCAAATAGACACAACTTTTTGGTTTGCCGCACCGTATGTTTGCCATGGGCACGCATATAAACCTGTTGTTTTCAGAATTTCAACTTATGGCAATCCCGCTAATATAACCATATCCGAGCCGGCTAATTCAAGTTTTATACCATATTCTTTTCATCTTGGTTCTTACAACGATACTACAATTGATGTAACCAGTCAGCTTGATAAAGTTGAATGTACGCCATACGATAATGTGTTAAATTATGGATTGAAAATAAGTTCCAGTTCATCTATTACGGCGTATTACGAAGTTTTGGCTTTAAATTCTGCAGGGCAATATACTAACCCTGAAATATTTCCATTAAAAGGAAATGTTGGAACTGGATTGAATTTTCTGATACCGGGGCAAATGGATTTTGCAAATGCTCAGGCAGGCACATCTTATAATCCGCAACCTAAAAACGGCTTTATTATTGTTGCACAGGAAGACAATACTACCGTAAAGATTGTTGCCAGCAATCCTATTATCGGGCATAATGCTAACGATACTTTTACGGTAAAATTAAATAAGGGTCAGGTGTATGCAGCCGTTGCTCAAGGATATACCATTGGCACACATATAGGAGGAAGTGCTGTAATATCCGATAAGCCAATATCCGTTACCATTTATGATGATTCGATTGGTCCAACAGCAACAGGAAACAGAGATTTGGTTGGAGACCAGATATTACCTGAAAATAATAACGGCAATGAATTTATTATTATAAGAGGCAATTTAATGGATGGCTATAATACACAAGACTATTATTATGTGTGGGCCACAAGAAATAACACGCATATTTATATCGACGGGGCAAGTTCTCCCATTCAAACATTAAACAGAGGGCAAGTTTACGTTGGGCATATAAGTAGTGCAAGTTCTTATATCAAAACAGATAGTGCTGTTTACTTATATCAAATTACCGGAGAAGGCGGAGAGATGGCTTCTACAAATTTGCCTGCTATTACCT
>Ga0306923_10000776_pt1 | contig 26215 bp, 28 predicted proteins | sample sta12Can44000108_FD_203841 | JGI IMG/M metagenome (GOLD analysis project Ga0306923, IMG submission 203841) | Lab enrichment of tropical soil microbial communities from Luquillo Experimental Forest, Puerto Rico - statanox.12C.anox.44.000.108 (v2)... | ecosystem: Environmental > Terrestrial >... | reverse complement strand
AGACCGTAGGTCGGCACCGCAGCCCAAATCCCCTTCTTCTACTCACCGCATTGAAGAAAACAAAGGGCCAACCTCATCAACTACCCTGAAAAAATAGCGTTAGGCGAGGCTTACTGCGAAGGTTCGGTTAACAATTGCTCCAGCGCCAGGTGACTTCTCACGGAATCGACCGTTAGGAAGTGCGATTCACCGTCACTTTGCCGACCGACCCGGCCTTTCGCCGCACTTTCGAGGCGCCTTGGTGGCCTCATCCGAAGCCAATTGTAGGGCGTACAGGCGCCAGCGAACAGACATGCACTGTTATCGCAAACGGCACCTGCACATGAGTGACGGCGGCCAGCTAGTTTACCGTCGGAAGAAGCGCTCTGATGTTCGCACGGGTTTCGACTTGTTTGTGCATGAGTTACGATGTTTCGAGCGAGGAAGCAACTTTGGTCTGCAGCAACTGCGGCTACGAAAACCCGCGCGGTCATCGGTATTGCGGGATGTGCGGCACACCCTTTCCGCACCGCTCAATGACGGTGCCGAGTGCCCAGAGCACGCTCAGCTTCACCAGTGCACCTTTGGAAATCAGCCCTTCTCGCAAGGCGGGTAGGGCTACGGCTGAGTCCCCGGAACCGGCACCGGCTAAACAGAGCGCGGCCAGGGTGACCCGTGTCGACCCGAAGGCAATCTCCCCGAAGCTTGCCGGCACAGAAGCTCCTGAATCTGAAAGGATTACAGCCTCACCAGAGATACAAAAAACCCCGGAATCTCTCGTAACCGACGAACACGCTGCGCAGTCAAACCATGCAGTTGTGTCGCCATCTTCGCCGATCGAGCCCATCGACCTAGAGGACGTCGGGCATCCGGCAAAGGCCGAGGTTCCGCTAACGAACCCTCTGCGTGTAGAACCGCTGTCGATTCCTGAGCGACTCACCGACGCTGGGGTTGGTTTTGCTGATGCCGAAGCCACTGCAACTCTAGAAGCTGGTGTGGAAATTGAGCCACTGCGGCTCACTGAAGCCGATGTTCCTGCCAAAAGCAAGGAGCCTCCTGCCCCGGTCGACCATCCCGACCGTTCTCCTTCGCCTCCGGTGCGTGAACCTGAGGCGCCAGCCACGCCGCCGGTCGAAGAACCCAGGCCTTCTCCTGAGCCGCTGCCGAGCCAGCCGCAGCTTGAAGCACCGGTGATCCGCGAATCGGAGCGTGAGCCTTCGCAAGAGCCGGAAATCCTGGGAGAGACGCGGATTGAACCTAAGAAAGTCGTGCCAGAGTCACGCCCACCTGCACCACCCCTTGCTTTGTCCGTCCGGGCGCCACGCACCCAGAACGTCACGGTTATGCCGCAGCGGCCATTGGCTACGACTACCTTGACACCGTCTCAGGCAAAGCCAACCGTCGTTCATCGCTCACCGGACTCATTGCCTATTACCCCGCCTCCGGCTTCAGCCGGCATGCCGACATTCCAGGAAGTGGTCGATGCCGCGGGTGCTCCTCCACTGAGCCCGTTCGAGCAACTGGCTCAGACCCCTGCGAACGAAGAAGAAGAGCTGAAGCAGTTCGTTGCGAACTTCCGCTACACTCCGCCCCAAGAAACCGCCGACGAGCTCACCATGCGGAGTGAGGTTCCTGTGGTGGACAAGGAGGCCCCGGCAGAGTTCCACCATCCTTCGTTCGACGGAGACGTGCCACCTCCGGAGGAACAGCCTCATCCCACAGGCCAGGAGTACTACCCGCCGCCGGGTGAGACGCCTCGCTCGCGGTTCCTCGATATCGACGAGGCAGCGCATCAAGCGAAAAAACATCGGGCAGCAAAAACCGGATCTCTGCTTGAACTGGATGCCGAATCGACGGTTCCTACGGACGAAGCGGCGAGAACCAGCCCTCGCTACTATTGGTTGTGGTCCTTTGTGGCAGCCTTGGTTGCCATCTTCGCTGCTCTAGGATTCCTCGAGGGGCGTGCCCAAAGCAGTAAGGCGTTTCTCGGACCGGTGGAGTGGGTACAAGTTGAATACGGTATCTGGCGCGACAAGCTGAAAGAAACCCTCGCAGCTCCGAAAGCTCCGGAAATCCCTCAGCAGGAAACGGCGAAGCAGAATACACCTGAGACTAAGCCAGAGACACCTGCTGATGAGGAGGCTGCGCGGCAGCCCGACACTGCAGCACAGCCGAATGCATCAAGTGGGCCCAATCCGACGGCGCCAGGAAATGACAGCGGTCAAACCGCCCAAGAAGCGAGCCCGCTACCCCAAAGTCCGCCGGCAGAGAACACGGAACCCAGCACCACAACAGCAAACAACGTGCCTGCCACCATCGCTCCGGCAAAACCTCTCGAGCCGCCGCCCAGCGTCCGATCCTCCAAGCCCCAACCCGGGCAGCAGGAACTGAACAAGGCGCTCGACGCCAGCGATGCTACTGCCGCAGCCGCCTGGCTTTGGAAAGCAACTTCTCGGGGAAACCCCGAAGCTCCCGTTCGCCTGGCAGACATGTACATCAAGGGTAACGGAGTGCCCCGAAGCTGTGAGCAGGCTCTGGTTTTGTTGCGCTCAGCGGCAATGAAAGAGAATGCTCCTGCTCGCAACCGTCTGGCCGCGCTTTACGCGAATGGCACCTGCGTGGCGCGCGACAAAGTAAAGGCTTACCAATTGATGTCGTCCGCACTTCAAGCTGACCCGAACAGCGAATGGGCCAAGGAACATCGCCAGGAGTTATGGAACCAGATGACTAGTTCCGAACGGGCCATGGCGCAAAAATACAGATAGCTAGTGATGCCGCTATAATGGCAACACCGCTGGCGCCGAACGGCGGCCTTTGCGTCCAATTCAGTTTCCCTTGCATCAGAACTTTGGAGGAAAGAACCAGAATGGCACACGAAGTCCCAGCGCTGCGCTACGACTATGCCGCCCTCGAACCCTACATCGATACGCAGACCATGCATCTGCACCATGACAAGCACCACCAGGCCTATGTAACCAGCCTAAATGCCGCGATTGAGAAGGCTCCCGAACTCGCCAAGCTCAACGCCGAAGAGCTCATCAAAGGCCTCGAGAATGTGCCCGAAGCGGTACGCAGCGCCGTCCGCAATCAGGGCGGAGGCCACGTGAACCACAGCATGTTCTGGACCATCATGGGTCCAAAATCCGGCGGAGAGCCAACGGGTGCCATCGCTGCCGCCATCAAAGAAACCTTCGGCGACTTTGCCAGCTTTAAAGCAAAATTCAATGACGCCGGTCTCAAGCAATTCGGTAGCGGATGGGCATGGCTCGTACGCGATCAGGCCGGTAAGCTGCACATCATGAGCACACCCAACCAGGACAGCCCGCTGTCGCAGGGCTTCTACCCTGTCATGGGCAACGACGTGTGGGAACACGCTTATTACCTGAAGTATCAGAACCGCCGCGCCGACTACCTCAAAGAGTGGTGGAACGTCGTGAACTGGGCGGAAGTGAACAACCGGTTCCAGACGGGCAAGTAGCGCCAGTCCGATTCGCCAATGGAATTACACAGGGTGCGATCGGCGCACCCTTTCCATTTAGATGTTTCATTCTGAGAGAGAACCGCAGCCGGGCCTCCCACGAAGCGCCGACGTTGCGCTGGGGTGGTCTAGCGCGTTCGAGTCGAAGAACCTTTTTGTAACACTGAATGCGAGGACCGAGAAAGATCGCTCAACAGAGAGTTCGAAGCAGCCACATGTTCTACCAGGTGTACTTCTGCGTCGGCTCCTCCGCCGCAGCTTCTTCGCGGACCTTCCGAATCCATTCTTTCCGATCAGTCTTCTGCAGGTTCCCAACATCCGCCGCCGCCAGAATGAGCATGCGATAGGAACTCAACCACGGCATTTTCAGCAGGGAAGCGTCGGGAGTTTCGGCTTGTTGGATAAGCGCTAGCTGCGTGTCACGCCAGGCATCGGGTGCCGACTTGCCCGAATGCAGATATTGCAAAGCCTCCAGCCCGCCGCTGCCGAGTTTCTGCAATTCCAACACACGGCTGCTGGCACTGGCGAGCACCGGAGCGTCCATCACCAGTGCGCCAAATCCGGGGCCCATATCCCGCCAGACCTGAAATATTTTGCTCAGCTCGTCCTGCCCGCTCGCAAATTTCGGAGCATCTTGCAACACTGACTCTATCTGGGCCTCGAACTGATAGCGGAATGGTGGATCAGGAACGACCGCATCCACCAGCTTCACCAACGGGATGAGTTGAGTACTAGGTGTGCCGTGGTGGTTTAACTGCTCCCGAGTGCCGGCGCCTTCAGGAGACGTAATCTTTCCCAGCGTCCCCAGAGATCCGAGGTCCTCTGTGCCGGCGATTTGCCGTAGCATGCGATTCGTACTTGACAGGTGTTGCAAGCCAGTCTGCTCCAGCCAGACGCTCACCACATTGAGCCGCCGGTACATGTCACCGACATTGTTGATCTCCCGCGGCGACCAGAAGCGCTCCGCCACGGCTGCTGTACGCGGCCAGATGCGACTATCGATGTTCTCTTCCCAGACAAACTCGCCCCACATGCAGACCTCCCCTCCCACAATGTGGGATACCTGCTCTTTCGTAAGATTGGCATCGGCGGGCAGCGGGTCCGAAAGGTAGTGATATTCGGCTGGCCCCATATGGTCGAGATAATAGGTGGTTGACCAGATAGCGTTGTAGCCTTCCCGCGCCGCCTGATCCAGCGATTTATAACCGTGCCATGACTGCACCACTGTTTCCTTCGGCAAGTCGGGCTTGAGGATTTCGTCCCAGCCAACCATCTTCTTGCCATGCTTCTGCACGATCTTCAATACGCGCTGGTTGAAGTATGTCTGCAACTCGGCCGTGGTGTGAAACCCATGCTGCCGCATGAACTCCTGAATCTGCGGATTGACGCGCCATTGCTTGCCGTTGTTCTCGTCGCCGCCAATGTGGAAATACTCGTCGGGAAACAGTGTCGCCATCTCTCCAATGAAGCCGTTGAGGAACTGATAGGTCTCTTCCTTTGTCGGGTCCATGGTGGGATCGAATATCCCCCAGCGGGTCTCAATTTCGTAAGGCCCCGGGGCGCTCGCCAACTCGGGATAGCCGGGCATCCAGGCAGTCGTGTGTCCCGGCATATCGAACTCAGGGACAACCCGCATGCCGCGATCTGCGGCATACTCGACCACCTCCCGCACTTCGTCCTGCGTGTAATACTGACCGTTGGATCCCTTCTCGTGTAGCAAAGGATATTTTTTGCTTTCAATACGAAATCCCTGATCCTCACTCAAGTGCCAATGGAAGACGTTCATCTTCACCATCGCCATGCCGTCAATGTTGTGCTTAATCACATCGACGGGTTCGAAATGGCGCCCCACGTCGATCATGAGCCCGCGCCAGGCAAAGCGCGGCTTGTCCTGAATGTTGATGTAGGGGAAGTAATATCCATCAGCATCTCCCGCCACAAGTTGTGACAGTGTCTCCAGACCACGCAGCGCGCCCGTCACTGTGTTGGCTTGCAAGGTAGCGCCTTTAGCGTCGATGACCAGTGCGTAGGACTCGTCTTCGCCGAACGTCGGATACTTCGCTCCAGCTTCTGTCACGGAGATCTTCAGCGTCGCCGCCGGATTGTTTGAAGCGGCCCCAAGCGCCAATGTCAGGCCTGTGCGGCGCCGGACCCGTTCCTGCATCCGCACGATGCCCCGCGCCAGGCGAGGATCTGACACCCCATCGCTGGAAACCTGAAAATTGGAATCCAGCTTCAGTTTGCCGGCTGAGAGCTTCATGTCCGCCGGATACGGCATCACGTTAATCGACATTTGCTGGTCTGCTTCCGAGTTGGCTACGAGGGCAAAAAAAGACAGCGCAAAAAGCGCAACAAGTTGTCGGGTAATCATTACTACGAATGTACACTGTCACGGTGGCCGCCACATCAGGTGCGATCAGGTCTGCCCTTACCGCTGGCTGGCTCGGATAGGTTGGCTGAGCCATGATGTTCGATTTTGATTGTTTTTGCTCTTTTGTGCTATTCTATTGGCCAGGAATCGATTCATGTCGCAATCCCTCCCCCAGGCCGCCTTTCCTTTCCATATGTTGCGGGAAATCTACGAGCAGCCGGACGCCATTCGCCAGACGATAGTCCAGCACATCGATCCGGCAAGCGGCATGGTGTGCCCCGATCGCTTTCCCTGGTCGCGTGAGCAAGTCGCGGCGCTGCGCCGCGTGACCATCGTGGCCAGCGGAGCCAGCCGTCATGCCGGACTCTGTGGGAAGTTGATGATCGAAGAGCTGGCGGGTATCCCCGTAGAAGTCGAGCACGCCAGCGAATATGGTTACCGTAAGCCGACCAATGGTAGGGGCTCGCTGGTGATTGCCATAACGCAATCAGGCGAAACCGCCGACACGACAGCGGCGCAGCGCATCGCCAAAGAAAACGGCATGAAAACGCTGTCCATTTCAAATGTGGTGGATTCCACGATCTCACGTGAGGCGGATGCGAACTTCTTCACCCGTGCGGGCAAAGAGGTCGCCATCCCGGCAACCAAGAGTTTTACCACACAGCTCACTGCACTCTATATGCTGGCACTGTATCTGGCTGCGCAACGGGGAACCTTTTCGGCTGCCGATGTCGTCAATCGCGTACACGCCCTCGCCGCGCTTCCCCAACTCATGGAGCGCTGGCTTGACCGCTTCAATGCTGAAGCCGAAGCAATCTCAGTGGGCTTCTTTCAGGACCAGACGTTTGTATTTCTCGGCCGCGGCGTGCATTATCCGATTGCCCTGGAAGGCGCTCTCAAGCTGAAGGAAATCTCCTACGTTCATGCCGAAGGCTATCCCACCGGCGAATTCCGCCATGGACCGACAGCCCTTATCACCGAGACTCTGCCGGTGGTCGCCATCATCACCTGCGACCGCTCTGATCCCGAGTCAGTTGTGCGATACGAAAAATCGCTGGCGCTGATCGAAGAAATCCGCCAGATTTCAAAGCGTCAGATACTGCTGGCCTCCGAGGACGATACCGCTGTTCAAGCCATGAACGTCGCCACCTTCACCATTCCGCAGCTCGATGAACTACTGTTGCCCATCCTGGAGGTGGTGCCCCTGCAGTTTCTCGCTTATCACGTCGCCGTGCGAAACGGATTCGATGTCGATCATCCACGGAATCTGGTGAAGTCGGTGACAGTGGACTAAGCGTTCACAACGGGGCCGGCCAAATCCCCAATTGATATTGGATTTTTGTTCGAATATGCTCGTATACGACCATGGCCAACAAGCGCACGTCCGTGTTGAATGAAGAACGGCGTCGCTCCATTGTCGATTACGTCAACCAGAATGGACGCGCCTTAGTACGAGAACTAGCGAGGAAATATGCTAGCTCCGAAATTACCATTCGCCGCGATTTGGAGATGCTGCACAATCGCGGCCTGGTGTACCGCACGCATGGCGGCGCGTTGCCGATACGCGCCGGAACCGAAAGCGACCGCAATCTGACCGAGCGCGAAATGCAGCACCCGCGGGAAAAGCAGCGCATTGCTGCGGCAGCCGCGAAAATGGTTCGCGAAGGACAGTCCGTCGTGCTCGATTCGGGCAGTACCACCACGGCAATCGCCCGCGCGTTGCGTGAGTTCCAGCATTTGACCGTCATTACCAACGCCATCAACATCGCCAGTGAACTCTCGGGCACGACCATTGACGTGATCCTCACCGGTGGAATGCTCCGCGCAAACTCCTACTCACTGGTGGGGCCAATTGCCGAAGAAAGCCTGCGTCGATTAAAAGCTGACATCCTGTTTCTCGGCGTGGACGGCTTCGATACGCAGACGGGAGTATCGACGCCGAATCTACTCGAGGCTCAACTCAACCGGTTGATGGTACAGATTGCCGCACGCGTGATCGCTGTGTGCGACTCCAGCAAGTTCGGGCGTACCAGCCTTTCGTCGATCGTGCCTCTCTCCAACATTCACGGCGTGATCACCGACAAGCAAATTCCCGCGCAACATCTTCGTGCCCTAAAGAAAGCTGGAATCGAAACCGCAGTGGTGTAGCATTTTGTCTGCAACGAGAGGACCTTTATGCCAGAACCCACCTATGATGAGCTGAAAGCACAACTCGCCGCGCTGCAAGAAAAAGTAAAGGCCCGCGACCGGCGCGCCGTCGATTTCCGGGTTAGTGAGAAAGGCGCCGTGAGCGTTTATGGCCTCGGCCGCTTTCCCGTCACCCTCTACTACGAGCAGTGGACCAAGCTGCTCGACCACGCTGACCAGTTGCGCGAGTTCCTGGAAGAGAACAAGCCCAACTTGAAGCTCAAACAGTCGGAAGGGTAGGGCGCGCCCCACACAATCTTTGTTTTGGATAGTGTGGGGTCTTTATCTCATCGTTGATGATTCAAGCTATTGTTGTTGGCCGGTGAACAACTGCAGGTTCTCCGCCTTGCACTGCATTGCCTTATGGATACGGTTGTACCCGCTCGGATGATCGAAGAAAACGAATTCCTCGATCCGCCCGGGTCGCATCTTGCGGTATTCACCTAGATGGATTGCCGCTTGTGCCATCCCGTCTGGTTGACGACTGGCATTGATCCCAAAGCTATCGGCCTCGGCTTCCTGACTCCGTATCTCGGTGTTGAGCACGGGCGTCAGGATGAAGAAGAAAATCGAGCCTAATAACACAACCAGCGGTAAGACAGCCGGATCACCGATATCGCGAATGCCCCATTTGGCGCCCCAGCGTCGCAAGCTCCAGTCCAGTGACCACTTCAGATACGCAAACACCGAAACAATCACCACCAAGAAGAAGAGCATCGACTTGGGAATGTGATTGAGCAGGTAATGTCCCATCTCGTGCCCCATTATGGCTTCAATCTCTTCTAGTGAGCCGCGGCGAAGCAGATTGTCATTCATCGTGATACGCAAGGTTTTTCCGAAGCCGCTTACATTTGCGCTCATGCGCGTTGTCTGCCGTGAAGCGTCGATCTCCCACACATCGGAGCCTGAATGCCATTCGCCCGTGCCATCTTCAGTATTGGCTGGGTGACTCGCGGATCATCCAGGCGGGTCACCTTGTTGAAAAATGGACTGTAGGAAAACCGGTCCGATCATGATGGCAAAGATGGCAAAGACCATCGCCATTACCGCTCCCCAGATCTACCATGTTCGGGGTAGTCTTCGCACGACCCAGAACAGCAACACCGTCAGGATGCCGCCCATCAATACGCCCACGCCTAGCCCCTTCACCTGGTCCCACATCCAGGCGGCAAAGGTCTGCGTGGCCAGGCCATACTTCCATTCGCGGAAGAATCCTTCATACATTGCGAGAGGAAAGCCCAGGACGGATGTCAGCACGAGGTACTGCACCCAGTAGAGAAAGGTCTGCCGGTTTTTGCCCTTGGTGATGCGTTTGGCAAAATTGCGCATAGCCAACGACCAGCCGAGGTTTAGCAGTAGCAAAGAGATGATCGCGCCAACCAGGAAATCCCAGAGAATCAGCCAGTATCCGCCTTCAAAGTATGCGTCGGAGCGTACTTTTGCGCTGGCCGGAATGAGTGCCAGATAGGCTTCTGTCGCAGCATTAGCGTCAAAATGATCGGATGGTTGCGCCGCCGCCGGAATCTTTGTGATGTCAGGAATCTCCGGCCAGGCTGCGCCAGCCCTCCGGTCGTGGCAAACAAAACAGCGCAAGTGATCATGATTCTCGCCGCTCGCCAATACCTACTCATAGCTCCACCTCACAGCGAACAAGTGCCGTTATCGTTGTAACAAAACGTTCCATCAACCCTCATGCCTTTTACGAGCAAATCGTTACAAAGGTTCCCAACTAGGAACCACAAACGCAATCGTGCTTGGCACATCGTTCGCTGATACGTTAGGCTTTCGCTCTATGTCCCTGGTTAAGTTGTATCGTCTTGCGTTGCTCGTACTTTTCTCTTGCGTCTGCCTTGCTGCTCATGCCGCGAACTTTACGCTCGAAGAAGTTTTGAGCTCTCCCTTTCCTTCTGAGCTGGTTGCTGCTTCGAGTGCCCCGCGCATCGCCTGGGTCTTCAACGCTAAGGGAACGCGCAATGTTTGGGTCGCCGACGGTCCCAATTTCGCGGCCCGCCAGCTGACACATTTCTCCGGCGACGATGGAACTCCCATCGCCAGCCTGCGCATCACGCCCGACGGACGCGCCGTCGTCTTCGTGCGTGGCACCGAGACGAATGAAGCCGGACGAGTCGCGGCTCCTACCAGCGACTTGACGGCGCGGAAGCAGATGGTCTTCGCCCAGGAAGTCGACGGCGATTCTCCGCGCACTATAGGCGAAATGGGCTGTCCTGAGGAAGGCTGCGAAGACGTGCAACTCTCGCCTGATGGCGAGTTCGCTGTCTGGGCCGCCAAAAAGCAGCTCTGGATCGCCCCGATTTCCGGCGCAACTCCGGCGCATCAGTTGACGGACCTACCGGTCAGCACAAACTCACCACGCTGGTCGCCCGACGGCCGTCACATCGCGTTTGTCAGCGACCGCGGCGACCACAGCTTCATCGGCATCTACGATTTCGGACACGATACCGTTCGCTATCTCGCGCCGTCGGCCGACCGCGACGGCTCGCCTCGCTGGTCTCCAGACGGCAAGCAAATCGCATTTCTCCGCGTCGTTGGCGCAAAGCAGAAGGAGCCGCTGATTCCCCCCAAACCGTTGCCTTGGTCGATCTGGGTCGCCGATGCTACAACTGTCGCAGCTCATGAAGTCTGGCACAGCGGCGACAAACTCGAGGACTCCTTTCCGTACCTCACCGGCAACGTTTCGTTCCTTTTCCCATCCAACGACGGCTTAGTATTTGCTTCTGAACAGGACGGCTGGAACCATCTCTATTCCGTGGCGACCAGCGGCGGCCAACCGGCTCTGCTAACACCGGGCAACTTCGAAGTCGAAGATGTCACGCTCTCGGCCGACAAGAAGTCCGTCCTGTATTCCTCGAACCAGGACGATGTCGATCGCCGCCACATTTGGCGCGTCGCTTTACCCAACGGCAAGCCGCAACCGGTTACGAAGGGCGAGACGATGGAGTGGTCCCCCGTTGAGATCAGTGTCGGCAACTATCTTGCATGTCTCGGCTCCACTGCGACGATTCCAGCCATGCCGTATCACATCACCACACAGGGTCGCAGTGAGATGATCGCCACCTCCGCTCTGCCTGCGGATTTTCCTTCCTCACAACTGGTTGTGCCAAAGCAGGTGGTGTTCAAGAGCGAGGATGGTCTGGACATCCACGGACAACTCTTTGTTCCCAACGGTCGCACGCAACCTGGCCCGGCGCTTGTATTCATGCACGGAGGCCCGATTCGCCAGATGATGCCCGGCTTCCATTACATGTACTACTACCACAATGCCTACGCGATGAATCAGTACCTCGCAAGCCAAGGCTACGTAGTATTGGCAGTGAACTATCGCCTTGGAATCATGTACGGGCGCGCCTTCCGCGAAGCTGCAAACTCCGGCTGGCGTGGTGCTGCCGAGTACAAAGACATCACCGCCGCCGCTCACTATCTCCAGGCGCTGCCAACCGTCGACAAGGCAAAGCTCGGCCTCTGGGGCGGATCCTACGGCGGATATCTGACTGCGATGGGACTCGCGCGCAACTCCGACCTTTTTTCAGCCGGCGTAGATTTTCACGGTGTACACGATTGGTCAACACTGCTTTCGGGCGATTATGGTCCGAAGGCGGCCCTCGCGCCCGACTACGAGCAGGCGAAGAAACTTGCCTACGAATCCTCGCCCAACGCATCGTTGCAACTGTGGAAGTCTCCCGTGCTGTTGATCCAAGGTGGCGACGACCGCAACGTTCCCGCCAGCCAGACGGTCGACCTTCTGCAACGTCTGCGCGAGAATCACGTGCCTGTTGAGGTGCTCTTTTTCCCGGACGAGATCCACGATTTCCTGATGTTCAAGAGTTGGCTGAAAGCCTACGGCACTACTGCGGATTTCTTCGCGAGGTATCTGAAGAAGTAAACCTGGAGGAGCTGGCTTCAGCGCTTGCTGAAGCGTTGGTCAACAATCACGCGGTCCGCGCGATCGCTGGCGAACGCGGTGCACTTCTGCTGACGCGCCCAGTCACGTGAGGCCCGCAACAACTCCCGTGTAATACCGCTGCCGCGAGCTTCAGCAATTACGTACAGACCTTCCACACACACCCAACTCGCGAACCGACGAGAGTTGGAAGGTCTGTCCTGACCGACAGCTCGGCGAAGCCGATCATCTTGCCCTCGAAGGTCTCCGCGACTAGTACTTCCGCTACTTCCGGGAGTGTGCCTGCATAAAAACGGGCGATCTCGGGGGCGTGATCCTCGCGCCCATCGGGCCAAAGCTCACAACGCAAACGCTCCCAGGCATGAGCATCCGTGGAGCGCACCGGCCGAATCAGCGCATCGACATTGGTTTCATCTGTTTCCACCATGACAACACCTGTTACGTTGGACGTTGAGCAAAGGTTCTCGTAACTGCTCGATTTGTACGAGCGTAATATCATTCCTCTCTGGCCAGAAGGGAAGAAATGAAAACTCTAGTTGGCCTGATATTTCTATTGTGTGCCGTTGCGGCTTTCGCTCAGCAGGGAACCCAAACGCCATCCGTTCAACCGGCGGTTATTCAGGGTTCCGGATGTGTTTCCCACGCCGTTGAGTCGAGCTGCCTGGTGCTGAAGGACTCAAAGACCGGAGAGACTTACAATCTCCTGTTCGCCGATCACCCGCCGGCACCCGGAATCGCAATACGCTTCAAAGCGACCGAGCATCAAGGCATGACCACCTGCATGCAAGGCAAAGCCGTCAACGTGACCAAGTGGAAGCGCCTGAAGGGCGAGAAGTGTCCCGCCACACCAGCCGAAAACGCTCACTGAACTGGTTCGCCGCGTACACTGTCGATGCAGTTCTCGAGCAGTCTATTCTCTCGAATGCCGCCCGATATCTTTGACCTACTCGATCAGGGGCATTTCGAAGAAGTCCTGTACCTTGCCGGAGCGCCGATAACCGTGGCGCTCGTAAAATCGCATCGCTCGTTGCAGGGGCTCGGTTGTATCCAGAGTGATTCTCCGGCAATTCCGTTTGATCAGTTCATCTTCCGCGTACTGAAGCAGACGGTCGGCAGTGCCGCTAGCCTGCCACTCGGGCTGCACAGCCATGCCTCGCAGGTGGCCTTCCGCCTCGCTCATCATGCTACAAGCAATCGTGCCCACCACAGGGCCGTTGCCATCGACGGCGATGAAGACCGTTTGCTCTAGCCGCCGCACGAACGCTTCGGAGGTGAGGACCGTGTCTTCATAAGCGGCAGCAGCGTAAGCCAATTCGAACGGAGCGAATGCCGACCGCAGACATTCCAGTACTGCTACGGTGCGTGAAGCTCCTGTCCGTTGAATCCGACTTGTGTCGGCCGAGGACATGGGTTCTCGCCCGTACATCCTCCGTCATTTTGTTGACGATGGAAAGTCCCGCTCAAGTTTCGCTTGAGCGGGACGGCCACCGCTTAGTTTTCGCTTGCCGGGGAGCGACCGCGGCACTTCGGTTTCGCTTCTCAGTTCACTTGAAAGTGCACCAACTTGTGAGTTGCCAGTTCAACCGTCACAAAGTCGTCGGGCGTTTTAGCGCCGGGACCATCCGAGGCCGGATGGTACTCGATGCGAAGCTGCTTTGCGTCAACAATGATGCGTAGATACCCAAAACCCTGGTCGTCATAGTTTTCGAAAACCACAGTATCCTGCCCATTTGATAGCGATGGCTGGTCGGCAGGCGTGCGCAATGCAAGCATACCTTTGTTCGTCAGCTGCTTGTGCGCATGACCACCGTTTCCCGCAACGATATACGGAGTTTCCCGATTGCCCAGTCGTCGTGTGAAGCGCTGATAGTTATGCGCATGGCCGGAGAGCACGGCGTGAGGCCATGCCCCGGCAGTTTGGCATGCTTTATCAATCTCTGCATTCATCAATGGACTGCCGCCATGCTTGCCGAATGTCGCGCGCGCATCTGCTTTAACCTGCGCGACATAAGGAGGGTGATGGACGGCGATGATCACTGCCCCGGCGAACCTGTCGGCTCTCACACGCTTGAGACCCGCAACCAGGAAGTTCGTCTGCGCGTCGGTCAGATACGGATAGGTTTGCTCCGAGTCGCTTTGTGTCGAAATCATGCCCGGGTCTTCGAGACAGTTGCTGTACAGTCCTAGAATGCGGACGAACGGATCAGCTTCGAGTGTGAAGTACACTCCAGGTTGTACTCCGGCAGTTCGAGCTAGGCCGCCGGCTTCCGGCGTGCGATGGAAGGGCTGTCCGGCTGTGCAGAAGTTTTCAAGAAACGCCTGCAAGGTCGGATTGGTGACTCCGGGCGCAACCATTCCGTCGTGATTACCCGGGACGGCAAAAATAGGAGCCGGGTAGTCACGGTATGGGTCATAGAATTGATCGTAATAGTACTTAGCTTCGCCGAAGCTATACACTACATCGCCCAGATTGTAGCAGAACGATGGCACATTCTCCGGTTCGGTTTCATTGAAGTCGCTGACCAGTTTGTCGGTCACCATGTTCATATCTTCGGCACTGCTGGTATTTCCGGTATCGCCGATCGAATGAAAGACGATCTGACCTGCCTTTTCGATTGCGCTCATGACCTGTTGCCCTTTGCTGCCTATAGCATCCGCCAACGACATGCGCGGCTCAACGTCGGGCGAGATGGGGAAAGGTCGCGGTTTTAGTGTTCCTTTCTCCTTGTCGAGGATGCTATAAGCCTCTTTATCTGATCCGTGCTTCACTACAAATCTTGTGGGATCCGGTGTGGGCGAAGGTTCCGCGAACTGCGGTCCGGCCGTGTCGATTGGCTGGATATTTTCAGGGGGCGGAGGTGTGATCGGGTTGGCCACGTTTCCTGCGATGTGATGCTTTGTTCGGTGTTTGGCCGAGGCGGGCTGGTGATGTTTGCTGGTTTTTTTAGGGGAAGTGGGTCGACTCTTAGGCATTGGGGGAATCCTTTCAATGGGATTTGGTCGAAGGACTCTATCCCTGTCCCCTATGTTTTTCAATGAGACCTAAGTGCTTCACATGGCATTAACATTCCCGCAGTGGCCCGCAGCAGTCTTCGCTCAATGGAAGGACTGATTGGACGCCCGCTAGTAGTGGGCCATCCATCGGTCAACGCTGAAGGATAGGAGAGTCTATCTCTTCGGTTAGTCTCGACACGCTCTAGCGAAAATCACTAATTCAGTCACTCTTATCTAGTCGCACGAGAATCCGCCAGATTCAATAACAAACAACTTTAAGGACACCCCACCATGTCCATTGGCAACACAGGTGCCTTCCACTTACACAGGAAATCCAACCCAAAGAGGCTGCTTCGTCTGACTTCAATTTCTGTACAGGAGAGAAGCATGAACACCAGAAGCATTTTTGTCAGCCTCTGTCTGTTTGGTCTGTTGCTACCGGATGGAGTCAACACTCAACGAATACAGTTACACAGGGTATTCCCGGATTTCTGAATCCGCAGACAGGATCTTTCAAGCCGATGCCACTTGTCGAAGGTGAAGGTATTGACCTAGCTAACACATCGCAGACAAGTGGCAAGATTGTCCTGACTCTCACTGCGACCCTGACCACGTCATTCCCCACCACCGCAGCCTTCAGCTGCGGCCTGAATGCCACAGCCGCCGATGTAATCAGCGGGCCTTACGTTCTCGGACACAATTTTCGTCACTGCCACGAAGAACGGCAGTACTCTCAGCTGTACATTGACCTTGCCGTATGCGTGGGATTTGGCTAGTCCAACTCAGGATGTGATGCTGGTGTTGTATACGATCAACGTCGCCAGTGGGACGGGGAATCTACTACGCGTCGCGCAGCACGGGGTGGCCAGCGTACACAGCGTGCCGAGCGGCGCCACATCCTATACACGCTCGGCTGTGATTTAGGAGAGCGCTTTAGAAGTGGCGCTGCCCTCGAGGCGAGCGCCACTTCGACGGGTCCCACAATTGCCTTCTTTTGGCAATTGTGGATTTACTCACAGGTACCCCACACCAGCCCGATTGTGGCTTGTGCCTGCCCTGAGTGGAGTCGAAGATGGGGCCTTTGTGGTAATCAACGAAGACGCACACTCAAGCCCGCCGCGGCGGGCTTGGACAGGGCACTTGTCTTTAGTTTCTTCGCTCAATAGGAGGGGTAGAGTGAGCTCCTGTGATGAAGCTATTCAGCCCGCTTGCGGCTCGTGCGGGGCTTCGACTTGCTTTTGCCCGCCCGGGGTCCCCGACGAGTCCCGCCTGAGCCTGCCCTGAGCGTGGCCGAAGGGGACTCGTTGGGGTGGTTGAGATTGAACTCGACGGCAGCGCGGATAAGATCCTTCAAGGCTGCCTCATCGACTTTGTCGCCTTCGTGGATGTCGATGGCGCGCCTTACATTTCCCTCGAGGCTCGAGTTGAACAGCCGAGCAGGATCCGGCAATGCAGCGCCCTTGGCAAAGGTCAACTTGACGACGTTCTTGTACGTCTCTCCAGTGCACACGATGCCGCCGTGGGAGAAGACGGGAGTACCCGGCGACCTCGAATTGGCCCACTTCCACTCCTCGACGATCTCATGATCCGCCGCGTATATGACGTCGCGCACTCTCGCAAGCATCTTCCCGCGCCAATCCCCAAGTTCGATGATCTTCTCATCGATTCGTGCGGAAGCCGATTCCATCCGGACTGCTCTTTTCATATGCAGCTCCAACTCGCACTATTTTAGCTGCCGAGCGCCCACCCGGGCTGGTTTTGCCCGAGTGGGTCTTTTCGGTGGAAAACCCGACAGGTTTACGCCTTAGGGGCGGAGTACGATAGCTCCACAAAGCCGTTCTTGAAAGCGACCACGTTCTTCAAATTCCACCTCTCCTCCGCCAGGGAACCATCGAACAACCGGAGTCCTTTACCCAACAGGACAGGTGCTATCGTCAGCTTGATTTCATCCACCAGACCAAGATCGAGAAAACGCTGGCACAGCATGGCCCCGCCCACGAGCCAAATGTTTCGATATCGAGGCGCGAGTTTCACGTCAACTAGTGTCTTGAGAGCGCCCGAATAGAACTCGACGCTCTTCCTCGCCGGCGGCCATTCTCTGCCGGTCACCACGACGACCGGAGTATCGCCATACGGCCAGCCCAGTTCGAGCGCGTGTTCATACGTGCGGGAACCCATCACATAACAGTCGATCCCTTTGAGGAAGGTCGCAATTTCTTCCACCGAAATAGAAACCCCGGCTTCGTAGACGCTTCCAGGGCTATTTAGCCAGGAAACACTGTTGTCCCTTTTCGCGATGAAACCATCCAAACTGGAAACCATGTGCAAGGTTACACTGCGTCTTTTTCCATTTCCTTCGCTGCCTGACATAGTTCCTCCTCACCGGGTGCTCCCTCCGGACTGATTTGGTCCAGGGCATTTTTTCGTATCGAAGATGCTAGCAAGTTGGGACCACTGACGAAAACCTCCGCTCAAGCTTGTCCGCCACGGCGGACTCGCTAGAATGGGTATCCGCATTAGACGGATAATACTTCCCGTTGTCGCGTCAGGATCGGAGATGCTGACAAGGTTACATCTAGGTTCAGTCGTTCACTGCGCCTCATCTTTGAGTTCATTATTGCCGGCAGTGCGGCGGAAGCGAGAAACTTCCACCTGCATAAAGCGCATCTGTATCTTCGACATAGAGATATGCGTCGAGCCTGCCGGTTGCGCCCGACTATGGCGTAGACCGGCGGATCCTGCCAAGTCCCCAGACATTCGAAGCCGAGCCTATCGCGGTAATAGGCGATCGTGCCGGGAATGTGTCGGTGATGAACTGAGGTGCGATCTGACCGATCATGGAGCAAAGTGTAACGACCCTCGGGTTCACCGCACAAAGCGGCGGGGTCGGCCACAGTTGCCTTCTGTTGGCAAGTGAGATACGACCCGTAATGATCATCGCACTCCCCACATTTCCCAACAGAAGGGAAATGTGGGCTGACCTCATGTGTATTTGGCGACGATCAACGTAATGTCGTCAGTTTGTTCGTGTGGGCTGAATCTTTGGGCCTGATCGGCAACCGCTACAAGTAGCTCCGGAGGCGCTAGCTCACGATGTTGCCGTGCGGCTTGCAGCAGACGCTCTTCGCCAAATTCCTCTCCGTCACCATTCAGGGCTTCGGTAATACCATCGGTGTAGAGCAGAATGGCGTCGCCTTGAGCCAGTTCGCGTTCTTCCATGGCGCAATCCCATTTGTCGAACAAGCCCACCACCGTGCAGGTTGCTGCGAGCCGTTCCACAGTGTCGTCGCCGCGCAAAAGCAAGGCAGGCGGATGGCCGCAGTTCGAGTAGCGCAGCTTGCGCGTGCGATCATCGTATTCGGCGAAGAAGAGAGTAGCGTAATCCCCGGCGGCCGTGTTTTCGTAAAGCAACCGGTTCACCGAGCGAAGAAATCGTTCGGGCTGTTCCCCAGCGGTCGCGGACTGGCTGCGCAGAGCGGCTTGGAGATTGGCCATGAGCAGAGCGGCTCCGATGCCTTTGCCAGCTATGTCCGCTACTACCAGGCCTAGCCTGCCGCTGCCCAGATCAAGAAAGTCGTAATAGTCTCCACCGACCGTCCGAGCGGGATGGCAAATGCCGGCATAGACCAGCGTTCGAGTCGGCGGCTGATGTTGCGGAAACAGACGGGTCTGCACTTGCTTGGCGATGGCCATCTCGCGCGCAGCCTGACGCTCCGCCTCCAACTTGGCGGCCTGGGCGCGGCGCTCTGCTTCCAGCGCGAGTGTCGCCTCATCGATCTCAATGAGGGAAAAACTGTTCCCGTCCACATCTTCAAAAACGGCGTACCTCGCTTGCCCGCTTCCCCAGCTAGGTTTCATGGGTGGCAGGGGGAAACGGACTCCGCGTCTCGACCATTCTTCGAACAAGCTACCCACGTCCTCGGTGAGAAAGCCAACTCCGGTGGGCTGGCCGATGCGCTGCTGCTCTGCGGATCGTTCGGGTGGAACACACAGGGCGATGCCGGGGAAGCCCGCGCCTGCCGTTCCAGGGAGCCAGCCGGCGGCGGGCGGAGCAACAATGATCCACCGGCCCCCCTCGGGAGTGGGCGCGTCCACGATCGCCTCGAAAGCTAGCTTTTCCACAAAGAATCGCCGAGTGCGCTCCTGATCCCGCACCCAGAGCGTCACAAACTCTAACCGGAGAAAAGGCTGCAAGAGTGCTGCTCTTAGTGCCGCTGCGACGGGAGCAAGCACTCCTTCGGGATCTGTTGAGTCTTCCATCGCGACTGATTATTCCATAGAGTTCGAATAGGAGTCGTGATGGGGCGGCTTGAGCTCAGACATCAATCGTTACGTTGGTGCCCCGGTTGGTGGCACACAATTGCCCTCCGTTGATTTCGTTGAGAGACAAAACCCCCACCTCGCCAAAGGAAGGAGGGACGGTCACCTACTTAATTACAGTTTTGACGAGCTATGTGAGAGCGCGGGGCGGGCCACCCGCTCGAGCAGAAAAAAGAGGGCGCAACCATACAATATTCGTGTATATTCCTCGCTGCTGTATCGGGGGTAATTAAGTCGATGGGCCACAAAACTGGCGGTGGAGACGAGCAACACTGAGCAGTTTTTCACCACTCTTTCTCCAGTTCTTCTGACCGGAATAGTTCGAGAAAATCCGAAGGGGACCTTCCATGCAAAATCCAAAGGAGAGTTCTGCAGACACCGCGCCAATAGCGAGAACACCCATCGTACTCAACGCGAGATGCCTGCTGACTCGAGCCGGCGCTCGTTTCTGGGCACCGTTGGTGGTGCGACGGCGGCGTTGGCGGTGGCCCTTCCATTGGAACGCTGATTGAAGGAGATCGAGGAGAGGCCAAAGCGTCGGTCGTATCCTACAAGTCTTCCAATCGTGCCAACAACAGCTTCCAGTACCGCAGAGACACCGCGCAGTCGGAGAAGATCAATCCAGGTGTGCCGCCAGACAACGGTGATGCGGGGCGATTCACCGACTACAGCGCGAACTGGAGCAAGGCACTGAAGCACGATGCTCTCGGCATCCCGAATGCGCAGTCATATGGCAGCCTGTTGTATGCCCTCTGACTGGAAGGTTTCACGACTTCGAAAACATAATCGTGGGGACACCAGGCGGAACAGGATTCACATCGACGCTGAACGGTCCGCAAGGTTGCCTGGCGTTTGACCTGGAGGGACTGGACTCGCGCGCGACCAACGGGATTCCTCCCGCGCCCAGTGTCAACAGCGCGCAGTCGGCCGCTGAAGCGGTGGAGCATTATTGGGGCGCCTTGCTGCGGGACGTTCAGTTCGTCGACTATCCGACCAATCCGCCGGTGGCGCTGGCAGTCGCCGACATGATCAACCTGTCGTTTGTGCGCAGCAGCAGTAATCAGGAGGTCCCGTTTCCGGTCACGCGGCAGAATCTGTTCCGAGGACAGCTCGCTGCCGGTGACGGCAACGTGCAAGGGCCGTATGTCTCGCAATTCCTGCTGCAGCCAAACGTTTTTCGGTGCGCAACCCTAACGCAGCAGTATCAAAGGTTCCTGTCGTTGAGTGAAGGCGGCGCTGACTACATGACCTCACTCAGCGAGTACATGAGCATGCAGGACGGAAACGTTCCGAAGCGGCAACTCGCCTCTGATTCGAGCTTCCGCTTCACCCGGATGGGTCGCGATCTCGCCGCATACACGCACGTGGACGTACTGCACCAGGCATACTTTGTGGCGTTCCTGGTGCTGGCGGCTATAGGCGCACCGCTAAATCCCGGTAATCCCTACATAGGCTCGTAGACGGAACACCCCTTCGGCACGCTGGGCGGGCCCGACGCGGCGGCGACGATTCCGGAAATGGCGTCACGCGGGCTCAAGGCTTCGTGGTTTCACAAGTGGATCGTCAATCTGCGGCCGCGGCCGGAAGAATACAGCGCGCTGGTGCAGGCGAAGCTAACGCACAGCCGTCCAATGCCACAGGCGGCGGGCGCGCTGCATGCTGACGTCTTCAACTCGGCGGTGCTGCCGATCATTCACTCAACCTACGGAAGCTTTCTTCTGCCGCAAGCGTTTCCCGAGGGGGCACCGTCGCATCCATGCTATCCCGCGGGACACGGGACGGTAGGAGGCGCGTGTATTACGGCAATCAAGTTCTTCTTTGACGGTAGTCAGAAGATCCGTCCGCTGCTGCAGGCGGTAGGCTCGGACGTGATGGTTCCAGGCCGGGATGGACTCTCACTGATTCCCTATACAGACGCCGACCGCGACAGTCTGGATATCAATGGAGAGCTGGTTAAGCTGGGGGCGAACATTACGTTTGGTCACGGCATTCACGCCGGCATTCACTTCCGTAGCTCCAGCATGCAAGCCATGATATTGGGCGAACAGGTTGCGCTAAGCGTTCTGCAGGATCGGGCGGGCGGATATAACGAACCATTCAGCATCAGCATCAAGAAGTTCGATGGAAGTATTGCGACGATAACAAACCAATAGAGAGAGCGGGATTTCACGGCAGAGGGTAGCGGATAGCCAACCATCTGCTGCGCAGCCCTTCGTCGTGGGGCGTCCGTCGTTCAAACGCGTCCCGCACTGCGCCACCTGGTGGCATAGGGCAGCACGAACAAGTACACACCGGTGACAAACTGCAGGGCAAGAGTGGCCACCGCCAAAAGTCCCACTTTGGCGGTGTACTTCCCCTGTACCACGGCGACGATGTTGATGATGACGGCCACCGTGAAAGCCATGGACAGCCAGCGGTGGGTCTGCCGAACCCATTTGTTCCAGTTCAATGGGACCTCCTCTGAACATGACTCGGGTGCGTGGGTGCCCCACAATTGCCTTCCGTTGGCAGTTGTGGGCTTTTGCGGGTGCCCCAGGGCCTGCATGAGCCTGTCGAAGGGTTCGCGTCCCTTGTTTTGGACGCTAACCTGGGTAGAGTTACACCACGTCGCCTCACTCCGCTTGCGTAGGCCAAGGCGGCGATTTAGGCAGTTCAATACCAAACTGCTTGGAGTACTCGCCAACCAATCGCAGCCAAGCGCCGGACTTCATCGCATCACCTCCAGCGATGCGGCCGATTGGAGCTCCGCCAAGCAGCCGATCCAATACGTCGAAGGAGATATGCCAGCCCGCAGCGCCCCACGCGATGAAGCGGCGATCGATGTTGTGCCACAATGTCAGACGGGTGCCGCCACCGAGCGGCTCGAGCTCCCACCGGATATCGCCGTACTCAAGCAGCTCGGGAGAGTCGGCCCGCTTCACGGTTGTTTTCTGCGGATTGGGATTTCCTACCCAGGTGAGATTCACGGTGGCTCCAACCGTGCCCAGGTTCCCATCCACAACAAAGGGAGCCCACTCGCGCAGCTGCGCCGGGTCGGTGAGCGCCGCCCAGACTTTTTCCGGCGGGTGGCGCAGTTCTCGGACGAGAATGAGCGTCCACTTGTCTCCTTCCTTTCGTATCCGCGCTCCGCTCGCCGGCCCCGGTATGTACTGCGCATGAGCACTCATCTTCTTCTCCTGTTTTGCTGAACGTCCGCCCTACCAGCGCGTCAGCTCCGTGATCTGAATGAGATTACCGCAGGTGTCGTTCAGCATGGCGATCTTGGAGGCTGTCACGTCTGTTGGTGGCATGGTGAATTCGGCGCCGCGCGCTTTCATACGCTCGTAATCGGCCTGCACGTCGTCGGTGAAGAACATGGCCGCGGGCTGGCTTTGCTGGAACAAAGCCTGTTGATATGCTTTGGCCGCCGGGTTGTTATTCAGCGCCAGCTGCAGTTCCGTGCCGTCTGGGTCTTCTGCTGAGGCCACCGTTAGCCAGCGAAACGGCCCGTTGCTGAAATCGGCCTTCTTTTGGAAGCCAAGCACTTCGCTATAGAAACGCAGGGCCTTGTCCTGGTTATCCACGTACACGCTGGTCAATTTGATTTTCATTTCGTTCTCCTTTGTCACGTTCGCGGTTTAGGCCGCGTCGTCTTCTCCTTGTGTTTACTTTTCGTTGGCTTTAATTCATTCATGCGGTCGAGGTGGCGTTCAAGAGCATCCACGTAAGCGGACCAGAACCGGCGAAATTGAGCGAGCCAGGCATCGAGCTCCTGAAATGGTCTGGGTTTCAGCCGGTAGAGGCGGCGCTGTGCGTCAACCGTAGATTCCACGAAACCGGCCTCGCGCAACACTCGCAGGTGCTTTGACACCGTCGGCTGCGGCATACCAAGCTGCCGCTCGATCTCTCCCACCGACTGTTGCGACAAGGCCAGAAGGCTTAGTATCGCCCGCCGGTTCGGCTCCGCAATGATTTCGAACACAGATTCCACCCCTTTTATATACTTTATCGAGCATATACGTGTCAAGGCATATAAAGCTTTGTCCCCTAACAGCACGCATCGTCGGACCTAGACCTCAACTTTAATCACCAGCAAGAAAAGAGGTAATTACGATGCCTACGGTCACTGAAATTGAACATCTCCACCAGCTGCAAATTCCGAATTACATCCAATTCCGAAATTTACTCTGCCTGCACTGATCTGGATCACCGGAAAGATCAAACAGATCCTGAACCGGGCAAGGAGCACTTCTATTTCATGAGCGTGAACGACGGCAAGAAGAGAGCGTGATACCGAGGTTTGGTGATCCCTACGCTCGAGTTGGTGATGCCATGACCGCGGAAACCCCGCTGTCCTCCCTGATGGAGAGAGCGTTCTTCGCCAGCATGACGGTGGATGATACTACCCCGTCTTCAGGAGGTGCTTCGACCTGTTATGGGTCACACTCGTAGTCGTTTTTTCGCGCATCTCCCCGCCGCCCACACCCCAGTCCAGTCGCACCAAATTTCGCCTAAGTCCTTATTCCGGAATATCTTGAGTGATAAATTCATTGCTATCGTCACTTGCACGCAAATTTCCGCGCATGCTGATGAAAACAAGGAATTTTGAGAGTGGGGGAGGGTACCTCCCCCTTGCCTGCTCAGCAAATCGGGAACCGTTCATTCCTTAGCTGCAACCGCTCGTGCTGCCGCACGACATACATCTGTAGCAGCTGCCGTTGCGGGTCATGATGGCTCCGCAGACCGAGCAGCTTGGGGCGTCGCCCATGTCGATCAACTCTTTGAGAGCATCGGCTGCGTGGTGATGGCCGGTGGCCGAGCCGCCCAGGAGGTTGTCAGTCGCCAGTTGCCGGTTGTCAGTGACACCTGGCGCGCTTTCCACGAAGTCTCCAAACGTCTTCTGCCCATGTCCGTTCTCGCCCGGCGTACCGGGGGGCGGGGCATTCACGTACTTCGGACGCAGGCCTTCGAAGAGGGCCTGCTGCTGCCCGGTCAAGAAGCGCAACTGCAGCCAGCGAAAGATGTAATCCATGATCGACTTGGCGTAGCCGATATCGGGATTGCTGCTCCAGCCGCTGGGCTCGAAGCGGGTATGCGCGAACTTTTCGCACAGCAGCTTGAGCGGCACGCCGTGCTGCAAGCCGATGGAGACTGCGCAGGCGAAGCTGTCCATGAGGCCGCTGACGGTGGAGCCTTCCTTGGCCATGGTGATGAAGATCTCACCCGGCATGCCGTCTTTGTAAAGGCCGACGGTGAGATAGCCTTCGTGTCCGCCGATGTTGAACTTGTGCGTGATCGACAGGCGCTCGTCGGGCAGACGATGACGGATGGCTTTCGGCGGCGCGAGAGTGGGATCATCAGGTTCTTCCGTCCTACCCTGTGGGACTCCCACAGGCGGGGACTGAGTGCCTGGCTTTGCCGTCGATGATCCCATAGAGCTGAGTGGCTGCGCCTTCTTGGAGCCGTCGCGGTAAATGGCAACCGCCTTGAGGCCGAGCTTCCATGCGAGGATGTAGGCCTCCATGATCTCTTCGACCGACGCGCTTTCGGGCATGTTGATCGTCTTGGAAATCGCTCCCGAGATGAACGGCTGTGTCGCCGCCATCATGCGCAGATGTCCGGTGTAGTGAATGCTGCGCGTGCCCTTCGACGGCTTGAAGGAGCAGTCAAAAACGGCGAGGTGCTCGTCCTTGATGGCGGGCGCGCCTTCGATGGTGCCGGTGGCGTCAATGTAGCTGACGATGGCGTTGGTCTGGTCGGTGGTGTAGCCGAGTCTGAACAGTGCCGACGGCACGGTGTTGTTCACGATCTTGATCATGCCGCCGCCGACCAGCTTCTTGTACTTCACCAGCGCGAGGTCGGGCTCGATGCCTGTGGTGTCGCAGTCCATCATGAAGCCGATGGTGCCCGTGGGTGCGAGTACGGTGACCTGCGAGTTACGGTAGCCGAACTTCTCGCCGTGAGCGAGTGCTTCGTCCCAGGTGGCCTTGCTGGCCTCGTAGAGCGCGGTGGGCACGTTGCGGCTGATGATGTTGTTCACCGAGGCGCGGTGCATGCGGATGACGTCGAGGAACGGCTCGCGATTAACATACCAACCAGGGCACGCACCACCCGTGATTTCCACCGTGTGCGTGAGCGGCGTGGCCGGCTCGAGCGGCGGGCAGAGTTCGGCGATCTTAGAGGACTGCAAGTATGCTTCGCCGCACATGATGGCAGTGACGCATGCAGCGTAGTCGCGTCCCGCTTCGGAGTCGTAGGGCAAGCCCGCGGCCATGAGCAGCGCGCCCAAGTTGGCAAAGCCAAGACCGAGCGGGCGATAGTCGTGCGAGTTGCGCGAGATAGCTTCGGTCGGGTAACCGGAGTTGTCGACCAGGATTTCCTGCGCGGTGATCATGATGGCGCAGGCGTAGCGGTAGGCTTCGACCTCAAACGTGCCGTTCGGAGCGAACTTGAGCAGGTTCAGCGACGCCAGGTTACAGGCGGAGTCGTCGAGGAACATGTACTCGCTGCAAGGGTTCGAGGCGTTGATGCGCGCCGTGTTCCTCGAGGTGTGCCAGCGGTTGACGGTGGTGTCGTACTGCATGCCGGGATCGCCGCAGTGCCAGGTGGCGTCGGAGATCATGCGAAGGAGATCTCGCGCCCTGTATGTTTTCACCGCGCGCCCGTCTTTCACGGCCTTGGTGCTGAAGTCGCCGTCGCGCACGACGGAGTACATGAAGTCATCGGTGACGCGCACGGAGTTGTTAGCGTTCTGGAAGAAGACCGATGCGTAGGCCTCGGAGTCGGGACCGGAGCCGTCGTATCCATGCTCGACCAGCGCCCAGGCCTTGGCTTCTTCTTTCTGCTTGCACTCGATGAAGTCGACGATGTCGGGATGGTCAACATTAAGGATGACCATCTTGGCGGCGCGGCGCGTCTTTCCGCCCGACTTGATGACGCCGGCAAAGGCGTCGAAGCCCTTCATGAAGCTCATCGGGCCGGAGGCGGT
>Ga0306923_10000775_pt1 | contig 26250 bp, 22 predicted proteins | sample sta12Can44000108_FD_203841 | JGI IMG/M metagenome (GOLD analysis project Ga0306923, IMG submission 203841) | Lab enrichment of tropical soil microbial communities from Luquillo Experimental Forest, Puerto Rico - statanox.12C.anox.44.000.108 (v2)... | ecosystem: Environmental > Terrestrial >... | reverse complement strand
GCTGCTGCTGTCAGGCAGCACCGAGACTTGGCGGTTCGTGTAAAGCGACGCCAGCACCTGGGAGCGCGTCCCGCCCAGCACTGATCCGCTGGTGCTGATGCGCCAGTGACGGGGCCCCGTCACGTCCAGTTCAGCCGCGCAACGATCGCGCGGCCCATGACCCAGTCCTTGTCGCTCTCGCTGAGGAAGCTGAGCTCCTCGGTGAAATGGCTGACGCGCTGCCGGTAGCTGGCCTTGGCGTAGGAATTGGTCATGTCGGTGCCCCAGTAGCTGCGCTGGGGGCCGTAGGCGTCGAACACGCGCTTGATGTGCACGGCGACGTCGCGGAACGGATAGGGCTCGCGCGAGATGCTGGGCGAGGCCGACACCTTGGCGCTGACATTGGGATATCTGGCGAGCGCCACGGTCTGCCCGATCGCCTCCTCGACCTTGTTGTCCTTGAGCATGGACGCGGTGACGCCCATGTGGTCGAGGATCAAGGTGAGCTGCGGGTGCTGCTCGGCGATCGGTCCGAGCAGCGCGGTGTTGCCCGGTGCGAAGCACATGACGGGCAAGCCGGCCTTTTCGGCCGCGGCCCAGAACCAGCTCGCGGTGCCGTCGGTGAGCCAGGGTATGGTCTGCGCGTTGTTGAAGATCACGCGTACGCCCAGCATTCCCGGCTGCTCCTTCCATCTCGGCAGCAGGTCGGCCCACTTGGGATCCTGCAGCGCAATGCGGCCCATGACGCGAAAGCGGGTGGGGTAACGCCGCGCCGCCTCGAGCGCGTAGTCGTTGCGGTCGCCGGGCCAGGACGGCGGCACGACCACTACGCGATCCACGCCCGCCTCGTCCATCATCGGCACGAGGCGCTCGATGGTGAACGGCTCCGGCAATTGCGGCTTGAGGCCGGGAACCCATTTCCAGTCCGGCGTCTCCGCCTTCCACAGGTGCACCTGCGCGTCGACGATCATGCGCCGGTCGACTTGTGCGAAAGCCCTGCGCGGCCCGTTTGCCGCGAGCGCGGCGGCAGCGGCACCCGTGACGAAACTGCGTCGCGTCGGCATGGATCGATCCTCCCTTTTGGCTTTGCGGAAACGGCGTCATGCCGGCCTCGCGCTATTCACAGTCGGGGTCTCCCGCGGGCCCGGTGATGTATTTCCGTAGTGCTCCGAAGCCGGACCCCTTCGGCGCGCATTGTGAAATGTAGCGATGCGCCAACTCCGGACTCATCCAGCGCAGCAAGTAGCGGATGAGCGACCGGCCAAACAGCCGGTCTAAGACCCGAGCCCGCTATTGACAAGCGGACGCTCGGCCGGATGCTTGAGATCATGGATCGCGATGATCTGAAGCGGCTTCTTGGCCCCTCTCCAGTACGATGCCCACTTGATGCTGTTCTTCTGGAAACAGCCGATTGTGGCTTGTACGTACGAGAGACTATTGAATACGCAGTGGAGACCGATGAGCGCGTCAAGTCCTTCCTGCTCGTGCCCAAGCATATCAATCGCAGTGTACCCGCTATCTTTGCGCACCATCAGCATGCGAGCCAGTTTCATTTGGGAAAGAGCGAAGTTGTCGGACTGAAAGGCGATGCAGATCAAGCATACGCTTCGGAACTCGCAGAGCGAGGCTATGTCGTCATCGCGCCCGATGCTTTGGCGTTTGAAGAGCGGAACTGGAGCAATCCTTCAGGATACGCCGAATATTACGAACTGGCCACGCGTCTTGTACAAGGCAGAACGTTACTCTCCAAATGCCTCCATGATGTCAGTGTGGCGCTGGATTACTTGGTGGCGCGGCCGGAGGTTGATCCGCTACGGATTGGATTCATTGGCCATTCCTACGGCGGCAAAATGGCTATCTGGGCTCCAGCACTCGATAACCGCATTCGAGCATCGGTCTCGAATTGCGGATGCGTGAGCTACAAGCAGTCGTTAGTCCGTGACACCGGCGTGCAGATGGAATTTTGCCTGCCGGGTGTACTCCAATTTGGGGATGTTGAAGATATCGTTCGGCTTGTTTCGCCTCGCGCGTTACTTCTGCAAGCGACTTCAGAAGACGTATGGTCTCGGGGAGCCACCGTGATATTTGAACATGCTGAATCCGCATTTCCGAAAGGAAAGCTCAAGCTTCGATGTTGGCCAGGCGGTCATGTCTTCACGCAGGAAATGCGAGAAGCGGCATATCGGTTTCTTGACGAGCATCTACAGAGAGGGAACAAGCCAAACGGTATATAGCTTTGCGCTGCAAATCTTGCGACAAGGACTTCTCCACTGTATTCCGCGAAAAACTCGGCATGTGCGGTGGTTGTTGCGATGCACTCCCTTCTTCCGAGATGGGTCATTTCCAGCCGGCGCGGTCAAGGCATCTTGTTCCGACATATCCGGACCACCCCGAAAGTTGACGCAAATTCGCCGCCGTGCTGGCCCCGCGCCCGGTCGTCAGTGGTATTTGACACTTCACAACACGGGAGAGATGCCCTTCTGCGCCTCCAGATGGCCGACATAGCGCGCGAGCCTTGCCGACATGATATAGCCGTCCGTGTATTTGTCCGCGTTGCACAGCGCGGTCGCTTCCTTGATCCTGCCTTCCACGGAGCCGCGCTCGGAGGACGTCAGCTGCGCCTTCAACGGCTCGATCAGGGACGCCGCCGCGGCGACGCCATCGCGGCATTGCGCGCGTAGCTCGTTGATCATCTCCTCCGGATCGCAGGCGACGCTCGGCCCGCTCGAAAGCAGCAGGATCAGCGCGGCCTTGAGGAACAGTTTCTTGCTCATCTCAGTCATCCTGGTGGCTTGGTTGAAGGGAAAGCTTGCGTTGCGGCTCACTTGAGCCCGAGCGTGGCGGGCCCGGTCGGCTTCGACGGTCCGGTATCAGAGGAAAAAGTGACGACACGGAATGGCCTGCTCACCGTCGCCATCGTGCGCACCACCTGCCGGGATGCGACGTCGATGACGGAAACCGAGTTGTCGAGCGTGTTGGTCACCAGGAGCAGCTTGCCGTCGCCCGTGAGCGCGTGCTCGCGGGTGTCGTTGCCGGCGCCGACCGCGATCGAAGGCAGCTGGATCGGCCGGTATGGATCGGTGAGGTCGAAGACGGCGACAAAGCGCGACTCCGCAACGACGTTCGGCGGGCCGTACAGCGTGCCGATCTCGACAAACACCGTCTTGCCGTCGGGCGACGGCATTGCGTATTGCAGCGCGGCGCGTTCGTGCGGCGTGCCTGCAATCGGGGTACGGCAGCCGGGCTCGCCGTAGAACACCGGCACCTGCGCGGCAACCTTCTCGGCCACTGCATCGATGACGGCGAGCTGCCCGACCTGGCAAAGCGATCCATCCGCTTTCTGATACACCTCGCGCGGGCCGCGCTGCGGCACCACCATGAAGCGTCCGCCGGGCACGTCCTTGACGGAGGCGCCGCCGCTGCCCGCGGTCTGGATGAGCTTGACGGTCGGGACCTCGGCATCGACATCGAAGATTGCGATCTGGCCGGTTCCGGTCAGGAAATGATAGACCTTGCCGGTGGCGCCGGAGGTGCCGGCCCCATGCGGCGAGAGCATCACGCCGGCCTTGCCGGTCGCGTCGCAGGTCTTGAGCGGGGTCGAGCCGTCATAGCCGAGATCGGCGCTCGCAAAGGTCTTGACCAGCTTGATGTCGGCCGGGTTCGCGTAGTCGAGGACGGAAACCACATCCGAGCAGTCGGCGATGCTGGAAGCCGCCAGCCGCGGCCGCTTCATGGAGAAGCCCACCTTGTGATGGCCGAGGCCGAGCCGCACTTCGCCCACCGGCTTGAGGAAGGTGGGGCTCGACGGGACCGCATCGATCAGCAGCAAGGTCGAATCCGCGGGGCGCTCGCCTCTGGGCGTCCTGCGCTCGTTGCCGTCGTTGAGAACGACGATGTACTGGCGTCCTTCGATCACAGGGCTCAGGTAGAGGTGAACCGGACGCGTGCCGCCCAGCGACGAGGACGGCACGCGGCCAATTTCGGTGCGATGCTTGAGATCGATGAGCACGATCTCGTTGCCGGCGGTATGGCTTGACAGCGCAACCCCGCTTCCCAGCGCCATGAGATCGCTGGAGCCGCCCGCGACATCGAAGCGTACGAGCTCATCGCCGGTCGTGAGGTTGTGCAGGGCGAGCTGGTCGCGACCGGAGACGGCAATGATCCCGGATGCTTCTGCGAACGCCTCGGACCCTGCGAAAGCCGCGGTCGCGATCAGGCCGAACAGGCCGGCAAGGCGGAAAGCGCGAATGCGCATGGATGGGCTCCCGAACCGGATGCTGAATGATCGGTCACGCACCCAAATGCGTGGCCGCATGCACAACGGGCGCGCCGGGCGCGCAGGCTCAGGAGGCGATCGGGGGCGCGCGCGATGCCTGTGGCTTGTGCCGCGGCTTGGGCGATGGCGTCTCGGCTGCGAAAGCAGGACGCAACGAGCGGTCGGAAAAGATCACCAGCGCAAACGAGATGCCCGCGGGGATGACTGCCGGCGCACTATTGAGTGAGGGAAGACAATCCTCGCATTCGCTTCTGTGCTGGGGAGGTGGAGGGCTGTGGCCGCCCGCGCCGTCGGCCGAGCAGATGACTGCAAACGGATCGAAGCCGAAATGGCCCGCGGGCATGATGCCCGAGAGCAGCGCCTGCAGCGCAATCGCATAGACCGCAATCAGCGCCGCCGATTTCCGGACCAGCAAGGTCATGGCGCAACCATCATACCGCCGTGTCGCGCAGCGTGTCCACTTGCAGGGGCTGCACTATTCCTCGGGCTCGGTCGTAAACAGCAGCGGATAGCCTTTGCTGCGGCCGGCATCGGTCGCACGCGTTGCCTTGGTCTCGGCCACATCCCTGGTGTAGACGGCGACCACGCAGACGCCGCGCCGGTGTGCGGTGATCATGACCCGGTAGGCCTGGTCCTCGTTCATGCGGAACTCGGCCTTCAGCACCGTGACGACGAATTCCCGCGGCGTGTAGTCGTCATTGACCAGGATGACCTTGTGCAGGCGCGGCCGCTGCGTCTTCCGCTTGACCTTGACGCGCGGCTTGGTGACGATGTTGCTGTTGCTCATTACAAGCGGTCTCTGTTGCGCCCTCGCCCTCAGGAGGGCGCTTGCGCAAGCGTATGTCAAGAACGCAATCCTAACGTAGCGCCCATCTCGAAGGAATGAGAGCGCCCTGTGATTCGGGCACACCTCATTTCTCGAGACGCATCGCACCAACGGTGCGATACTCTCGCACCAACGGTGCGATACTCCTCAGCGTGAGGTCTAAGAAGCCCGCGCCCGCCCCATGCGGTAGGGCTTGAGGATCGCGTAGACCGCCTCCTGCGCGGGTGCGGCGACGCCGAGCTTGCGGCCGAGCGCGACCACCTTGCCGGCGAGCCAGTCGAGCTCCAGGCGGTTGCCGGCATCAAGATCGTTCGCCATTGAAGCCTTCATGTTCGGCGGAAAGCCCGTGACCGCGCGCTCGAGCTCCGCCGCATAGTCTGCCGGCAGCGCGACGCCGGCCGCGCGGCCGACCGCCATGGTCTCGTCCATCAGCTTGAAGAAGAAGGCCCGCATGTCCTCGTCGTCGCGGATGACGCCGAGCGGCTGGCGCGTTGACGCGGTGATGCCGGAGGTGCCCGAGAGCATCACGAACTTCTTCCAGATGTCGACCAGCATGTGGTCGGCGAGCGTGATGTCGATGCCCGCCGACTTCATCTCGTTCACGCAGGCCGCCAGCACGTCGTCGCTGCGCCCGTCGAGCCGGCCGCAGCGGATCCTGGCGACCGTGCCGGTGTGGCGTATCACGCCCGGCCGCGCGATGTTGGTGACCACGTATGTCGCCCCGCCGATGGTGGCTTCGTCGCCGAGGATCGGGGCGAGCCGCTCGACGCTGTCGACCCCGTTCTGAAGCGTGATCACGCGGGTGCGCGCCCCGACGAGCGGGCGCGCCTGCGCGGCTGCGCTCTCGGTATCCCACAGCTTGACGGCGAACAGCGCCACGTCGACCGGCCCCACCTGTTTCGGATCATCGGCGACATTGACGTCCTTGAGGTGCAGGTCGCCCAGCGCGCTCTCGATCTTGAGGCCGTCGCGGCGGATGGCGTCGCGATGTGCGCCGCGCGCAATGAATGCCACATCGTGGCCGGCCGCGGCCATTCGGGCGCCGAAATAGCCCCCCACCGCACCGGCCGCCATGACCGCCATCCGCATGTCAAGCCTCCACTGGACGCACCGGCCGCAAACCTAGCACGACGACCCGCTTAAGGCAGCGCATAGCGCTCGTAGTCGTTGGGCGGATTGGCGTAGGCGTAATCTGCCATCCGCGTGGGCGCGATTCTGCGGGCGCAAGCTACGATCGTGACTACACCCGAAGCGGATCGATCACTTCGAGAAACGGGAATCGATGGAAATCGCTGTCGCGGGTGCAGATCCGGGTGACACCGTGCTCCCGCATCAGGATGGCCGTATGCGCGTCGTGGAGCAGATTGCCGGCGAGGTGTGGCATCTCGGAGATGAGCTCGGCGGCAACGTCAGCGTGTCGAAGGGTGGGGACGAGAACGGCAAGCCCTGGCGAGGCAAGGAGCGCGGTCACGAACTCCCAGGCTACAGCCAGGCTCCACGGCCGGCGCATGACGCGCGGGTGCGTCGTCACGCGCAGAAACTCGTACAGGATCGCCCAGGTGGTGTACCAGGCATCGGGCCGCGAGCGCTGTCGCTCCAGCCAGTCCCGACAGGGGGAATGAAATTGGGAGTCGGCGTCAGCGGCGTAGACCAACACATTGGTGTCGACCGCCAGCACTACCGACCTTCCATAGCCTGATACAGGGCATCGCGGTCGGCAACATCGACGAATGCGCCGCCGCTGCGGAACTTCGGAAGAGCGGGAATTCTCCCCCGTTTTGGCTGCGCGCGAAGCAGCAGGCGCAGTGCCGTCTCGACCAGCTCGGACATTGTCCGTCCCTGGCGCGCGGCCTCGCGCCTGAGCTCCGCCATGACGGTATCATCGATATTGAGGGTCGTTTTCATATGGAAAGCCATATCATAAATATGGCTATATGGCTAGATGGCGCGACACTGGCGCGGCCAGGGCTGGCGCGGGCCGCTGACCGAAGCAGCCTTTCGCACGCGTGAGCAGGCTGGTAGCGTTTGCGCGCGATCGCCGGGTAACAGGCAGCGCGCGTTCACCAGGGGAGGCCTCTATGAGAATTTTGATCGCTGGCGTTTCGTTCGTATCGATGCTGGCCGCAGGCACGGCGTTCGCGCAGCAGGCCCCGTTCAACGAAGCGGGCGTGACCATGGGCCACTGGCACCTCGTCTCGCAGGACGTCGAGGCAAACAAGGGCATCTTCGTCGCGATGGGCGGCAAGCTGGTTACTCGCGGCACTGCCGTAGGGGTCTGGTTCCCCGGCGCGCGGGTCAACTTGAACCTGGGCGAAGAGCCGCCGGGCAAGGGCGGCTCGGTCGGGTCGGTGATCAACCACGTGGGATTCATCGTCAACAATGTCGAGGGGCAGGTGGCGAAGTGGAAGGCTGCCGGCGTCCCGTTGCTTCCCGGCAACAACAACCGGCTGGACCAGGCGTTCGTGGTGACGCCGGACGGCGTTCGCATTGAGATCCTGGAAGACAGGAACCAGGCGGTGCCGATCCAGCATGAGCATGTGCACTTCTTCGTACCGGAAGCCGAGATCCCGAAGATGCAGGCCTGGTACGCGAAGACTTTTGGCGGCAAGCCGGGCACCCGCAACAACGCACCGGTCGTGGACGTCCCCGGTGGTCAGCTCCGGTTCGCCAGGGCCGACACGCCGCAGGCGCCGACCCGAGGGCGCGTGCTCGATCACATCGGCTTCGACGTGAAGGACCTGCAGACCTTCGTCAAGAAGATCGAGGCAGAGGGCATCAGGCTCGACGAGCCGTACCGCAGGGTCCCGGGGGGCGGCGCAGCCATCACCTACATCACCGATCCATGGGGCACCCGCGTCGAGCTGGTTCAGCTCGGGATGTAACGAGCGCGCTGACCTTTGAAGGTGATGCACGGCAGCTCTGGCGGCGCATCGCATTCTGCAGCTGCCAAGCGAGATGCGCCGTTTTCACGGGCACGACTTAACGCTTTCCTTCACGCATCTTGGGGCGACTTGAAGTCAGACCTTGAGAGCGTAGGACTGGCAGCCAGCAGATGCCCGCTTGGGGCAAAGTAGCCGTGGGCTCCGCGCTTTGGCTAACGCAATCGCCTCAGAGAGCGATAGTAAGTATTTTCCCCCTGCACCGGCGCCATAGCCTGATACGATCAGCAAGCCGAGAACGAACACTAACGTGACGTTTGTCGTCGAGCTCATCGGCTGGTTCCTCTTCTGGATAACCGACGTTGAACGAGAATGAGCAAGGCTGCAATGTGCGTGCCGACGATAGCGCACACCGCATAGCCTAGATCAGACGCTCATCCGGCAAGACCTTTGCCCGCTCAATGCACTGCACCGAACTACTTAAGTGCACTATCATCTCAGTGCACTGCGTCTGCCTGAAATTTGTCGCATTTCACGAGCGGAGCGCGCACATGAATCAAAATCAAAACAAGACTGCAACGCAGCTGTCACATACCGGCACTAGCCTTCTCTTTGCTCAATGCACAAAGGGAGGCGATGATGGGGCGTACCCTCAATAGACGACACTGGATGCTCACGACTGCGCTCGGCGGTGCCTTGGCGGCTTTGGCGTCAGGAGGCGGCGCTGCTGCCCAGGACGGAGCAAGCACAACCACTCCGATCAAGCACGTCATCATACTGATTGGCGAAAATCGCACCTTCGACAATATTTACGGGATGTATCAGCCCGGCCATGGGCAGTCCGTGTGGAACCTGCTGTCCAGGGGGATCGTCACTGCCACCGGCGGGACGAAGCTCAACACCAAAGCTCAGCAGTACCAGATCAACACCCTGACTTCGGCGACCTACTTCATTGACGCCTCCACGCAGAAAAAGACCCTGTACAAGGTCCTTCCGCAGCCAAATACCGCCTACGCGCCACAAATACCCACCACGCCGGCTGATTGGACGAGCTCGACCAATCAAATTGCGCAGGCCCCGTTCGACAAGGCCACGGTGCCGGATTCGCAACTGCCCATAATCGAGCCATCGTTGGAGCAGGAGGACCTCGGGTTGCTGCGCAAGGGAGCAACCGGGCTCCCCATGTTTACGACCGACACCCGGGTAACGAACTACAACACGCTTGCGAACGGCTCGTTCCAGCTCACCGGACCCGCGCTGCCGTATAACAGCTTCACCGGCGACATGGTTCATCGCCTGTTCCACATGTGGCAGCAATCCGACTGCAGCACGGCCAATGTCACCCCCGCCACCCCGGACAATCCCTCGGGTTGCCTGAGCGATCTCTATCCGTTCGTCGGCGTCGCGCGTAATGACGGCTCAGGCGGCAACTCGATGGCCTTTTACAACGTGCAGAACGGCGACGCACCGGTGTTCAAGCGGCTGGCCGACGAATACACCCTTAACGACAACTACCATCAGCCGGTCATGGGCGGGACCGCGGTCCAGCACATCATGATCGGTGCGGCGGATGCCATCCCATGGGATACGTTCACTGACCCCACTACCCACACAGTATTCGCGACTCCGCCCGGGCACATCGCCGATCCCACCCCGAAATCGACAACCAACGTGGCCTTCAAGGCGGACGGGCAATGGACCAATTGCTCCGACGTGGGCCAGCCCGGGATTGCGCCCATCGTGAACTATCTGGCGAGCCTGCCGTGGCACCCCGCGGCCAACTGCGACTCGGGCCGCTACTACATGATCAATAATCTCAGCCCTGGCACCAAGCCGAACGGGGTAGTCGATGCAGCCGCCATCGAGACGGGCGGCAAAGTGCCGCCGTCGAGCCTGCGCACGATCGGCGACGCCCTCAACGAGAAGGGGATCTCCTGGGCCTATTACGGGGGCGGCTTCAACGCAGCCGTTAGCGTTGCCAACGGCTCCACCACTCCGCTCGACATATTGCGGGCGACCAACTATTGCGACATCTGCAATGTGTTCTCCTACACCCAATCGATCATGGGCAACCCGGCCCAGCGAGCAGCGCATATCAAGGATGCTACCGATTTCTTCAGCGCGCTCGACCAGGGCAAGCTGCCGGCGGTTGCCTACGTGAAGCCGGATAGTATCGTCGACGGCCATCCCGCGAGCTCTACGCTCGACCTGTTCGAGGCAATGGTCGAGAACATTGTCGGCAAGGTCCAGGCCCATCACGACCTGTTCAATGAGACGGCGATCTTCGTTACTTTCGACGAAGGCGGCGGCTACTGGGACTCAGGTTTCATACAGCCGCTCGACTTCTTCGGGGACGGCCCGCGCATTCCCATGCTCGTGATCTCGCCCTACTCGCGCGGCGGCAACATCGTTCACAGCTATAATGACCATGCGTCGGTGGTGAAGTTCATCGAGCGCAACTGGAACTTGGGCAAGCTGACAGCGCGCAGTCGCGACCACCTTCCCAATCCGCAAATGGATCCCCAACATCCTTACGTACCGAAGAACATGCCGGCCGTCGGTGACTTGTTTGACATGTTCGACTTCTCCCAGAACGACCAAGGCCAAGGGAATCAGGGGAATCAAGGAAATCAAGGGAGCCAAGGGAATCAATAGCTCATTCCCGCCTCGCGGGCCTGGCTTCAACGAATGGCCCGCCGGTCTACCACGTTTCGTGTTGCGTCAGAGCGTCGTTGCATAAACTTGGAGTGAACTCGTGACATGGTGATCACTGCGCGCCCGTGCCATTGGCAAGCATCGTGATCACCATTTCCAGTGCCGTTCCAGTCGCGACAAGAACTGTTATAGGAGTACACGATCTAGGGTGGGCAAATTTGCCCACCTCAGCAGGCTTCTCGGCAGATCCCACCCCCAGGAGGCCTGTGAGTCATGTTTGCGCCGATGTTACGCGCGGTCGTGCGGGGGCGGTGGCACGACATGCCGCGCCGATTACTGCAAATGTCTGCAATGGCAGGAATTCTCTGCTCATTGCCCCATTGTTCGGGCTCAGACAGCCAAAAATTGCTACGCTCAACTGCCCCATCCGATCCCATCGCCTCAGTTCGCAGCGCCGACCTGCGGGCGCATTTTCCGGCCGCAGTCGACCGGCCAGTCGACAGCTCACCCTCGCAGCCGCTTCTGTTTCCAGGCTCCGCGGTTGAGCCGGTTCGGCCGCGCCCACCCCCTTCCGGCTTCAGAGCGGCTTCCGCGGATTCAAACACAATCGCCGGCGGCGGGGGCGTAGAGCTCAATTTTGACGGCGCCGACATTCAGACGGTTGCCAAGTCAGTGTTGGGCGACACGCTTGGAGCTGACTTTGTTGTCGACCCGAGGGTGCAGGGCAGCGTGACCCTGGCTTCCACCGGCCCGATTTCCCGCAGCGATGTGCTGCCGGTCTTCGAAAGCGCCTTGCGCATGTCGAACGTGGCGGTCGTGCGCGAAGGGACTCTGCTGAAAATTGTCCCGATTGCCGAGGCGACCGGAACCGGAGCCGTGAACGTCGGTGCCGGACAACCGGGATTTGGTGTCTCGGTGGTGCCGGTGCGCTACACCTCGGCCGCCACGGTCGCCAAGACGGCGGAAAATTTCCTCGCGCGGCCGGGCGCGATCAAGGCCGATCAGGCAAGAAATCTCCTCCTGATCCAGGGCACGACGGTGGAGCGCCAGGCTGCCCTTGATGTGGTTGCGGCTTTCGACGTCGAATGGATGCGCAATCAGTCGGCCGGGGTGTTTCCCCTCAAATCGACGTCGCCCGAGACCATGATCCGGGAGCTCGAGCGAGTCTTTGAGTCCGGCGAGGGCGGTCAAGGCCAGGGAATGGTTCGATTCCAGCCGATCCAGCGCATGAATGCCGTGCTGGTGGTCACCAGGAATCCCAAATATCTGGAACGCGCGACGGCGTGGGTGGAGCGGCTCGACCGCGCCGACACGAGCGGTACAACCGTTCGTGTGTATCGCCTCAAGTATGGCAGCGCCCCCCAGGTAGCCAGGGTCCTGAACGAGATCTTCGTTGGGCAGCGGTCAGGCCCGAGCAGTGGTGACGGTGCTGCAAGCGCGATTGCACCGGGAACGAGCGCCGCCCGCTCTCGCCTGGACTCGCTCGGGTCGCCAACCAACGGCAGCGGCGGGGCTGTGCCGAGTGGCGGCACCGCGACGCCTGAAAACGGCGCCGTGGCTGGCGCCGTTTCCGCCCGTGTCCCGATTGCGGCGGCCTTCGAAAATTTCGATAAATCGGACCGCGAGGGAACGACGACATCCCCGCTCGGCGCCTCATCCGAGGGCACCGCCCGCGGGATGTTCCCAAACGTGCGCATCACGGCCGATACTGCCGACAACGCCATCGTCATCTATTCCAACCGCGAGGATTACCGGCTGATCGAACGCTCGCTGCGCGAAATCGACCGCCCGAAGCTGCAGGTCGCAATTGATGCGACGGTTGCCGAGATCGCGTTGACCGACGCGCTGCAATTCGGCGTGCAGTATTTCTTCAGCAACAACAACGGAAACTCGGTCGCATTGGGCACCGCCGCGGCCCCGCCAGCCAACGGCACCGATGCCACCGCGGCGGTGCAAGCCGCCGTTGCGCCATTCCTGCAGCAGGTCCTGCCCGGGTTCAACCTGCTGCTCGGACCCCAGGCACAGCCCAGGATCATTCTCAGCGCGCTTTCCACCTTGACCGACGTCAAGGTTCTCTCCGCGCCGTCCGTCGTCGTCCTGGACAATCAGCCCGCGCTGCTCCAGGTCGGCGATCAGATTCCGATTTCCACCGGGACTGCCACCATTCTTTCCAACGCCAACACCCCGGTGGTGAACACGATCGAGATGCGCAATACGGGTGTCATTCTCAAGGTACTGCCTCACGTCTATGCGAACGGCACCATCCAGATGGAGATCGAGCAGGAGATCTCGAACCTCGTCAATTCAAGTCAGCCGACCTTGACGCCGACCATCTCGCAGCGGCGCGTGCATTCCACCATTGCGGTGACCAGTGGCCAAACGGTGCTGCTCGGGGGTCTCATCAGCGATCAGGACCAGAAACAAAATCGGGAATTCCGGTACTGAACGACGTTCCCGTTGTCGGCGACCTTTTCGGGACCAGGTCAGGCCAAAAGCAGCGCACGGAAATCATCATGTTCATCAAGCCGCGGCTGATCCGCAACAGCCTCGATGCCCGCAGCGTTGCGGAACAGTTCCGGTCCAGCCTCGAGCTGATGCGGGAGACCCGCCCCTCCTTCGTCAGCGGTACGGCGGCCCCCGTTAATAAGATTAATAAGAAATGATGGTCGCGGTCTGTCACGAGCGCTGCGGTCGGGAGCATAGGCCGGCCGAATGGAGCTTCGACCAGCTCCAGGCGGCATTTCGAGCGTGAAAAGCGCTTTTTTGTGATCTGCATCACATCATGAACCTGCCGGCGACGTTAGTTTCGCGCCCTTCTGCGCCACATGCGGGCCTAAGCCAAGCCTGCTAGGGAGGAACCAATGCGCAAAAGTCAGTATGCCGGCAAGCCCCAAAACGTGAAGCGCTCGGTCATCATTGCGGGCCAAAGGAAGAATATCAGTCTCGAAGAGGCAATCTGGCAATCACTGAAGGAGATCGCAGATTACCAGGACATGACCTTGCCGGCCTTGGTCGCCACCATCGGTTCCGAGCGAAATCAAGGAAAATTATCATCAGCCATTCGCGTATTTGTACTCAACTTCTATCGAGACCAGTTGGACATTCAGAACCAGAGTGAGAACAGGCACAAGGCGATGGAAGCTGCGCTTTACAACACTATCCCCGAATTGCACTAAGAAGGGGTCGCAGCGAGACCGGTAACCGGAATTCGCGCAACTGATCCTGGCATTGAAGATTTGGATCTCAATGCCAGGGTGCGGGCTGCCGATTTCACGTCTGTCAAACGGTGGATCTCCAGCAGGCGTTTGACAATCTTCCCCCTAGAGCCCCGCCCCCCTGGAGTAGCAGGCCGCGCGGAATGGCGCACGCGGATGCCGTGCCGGCTGCGGTAAGCGTGATTCGGCTGGCCCGGCGTCGGCCGCAAGCTCTTCTTACGGTATCATTATGACGCGCGCATTCCTGTGGAGAAAGTACCGTCATGCTCCATCATGATGCCACAAGAGGTTATCAATCAGGGGAACGTTACAGCCACATCAGGCGACGCAATGAAGTCTCTGGTCGTGAAGCGATCCGTGGTTGTTGCCGGCCATAAGACGAGTGTCAGCCTGGAAGATGCGTTCTGGAAGTCGCTAAAGGAGATCGCTGCCTGCGCAGACATGAGCGTGTCTGGGTTGCTCGCTGCGATCGATTCTGAGCGCCGTCATGGCAATCTGTCATCGGCAATCCGGCTGTTTGTGCTCACCTTCTACCGCGAGCAACTCCTCGACCAGCTTGATGTTCGCGATAAGCCTGAGGCCATTCAGGCGTTGATCAGCCGATCTGCACAGAAATCCTCCACGTCTGCGCCTTCCGAGTGATCACGCCCCTCTTGCCCCATCCGGATGCGGCTAAGCAATCGGCCTGCGAGGAAACGGCCGGTCATTCGCTGGCCGATGGAACTCCGAGCCGCCCGTAGGCGGATTTCGTCCCTGAAAAGCGCTTTTTTGTGATCTGCATCACATCATGAACCTGCCGGCGACATTAGGTTCGCGCCCTTCGGTATGCCACATGCGGGCCTAAGCCAAGCCTGCCAAGGGAGGAACTTAATGCGCAAAAGACAGTATGCCAGCAAGCCCCAAGCCGTGAAGCGTTCGGTCACCATTGCGGGCCAAAGGAAGAATATCAGTCTCGAAGAGGCAGTCTGGCAATCACTAAAGGAGATCGCTGATTACCAGGACATGACCCTGCCGGCCTTGGTCGCCACAATCAATTCCGAGCGAAATCAAGGAAAATTATCATCAGCCATTCGGCTATTTGTCCTCAACTTCTATCGTGAGCAACTGGAAGTTCAGAACCAGAGTGAGCACAGGCACCAGGCCATGGAAGCTGCGCTTCACAACTCCGTTTCGGAATTGCACTAGAACGAGATGTGTTGAGATCGATATATCTCCTGCGTCATGGCCGGGCTTGTCAACGCAAGTCGAGTTTACTCGACTTGCGTCACGTAAGAGTGCGGACCTCGGGCAAGCCCGAGGTCCGATGCCATCCACGTCTTTGATTTGACTCGCTATCTTAAGACGTGGATGCCCGCGACAAGCGCGGGCATGACCGATTCAGCTTCATATCATCACACTCCAGTACATTCCTACTTTGGACACGCTGCTCCGGTTTCCACCCACGCTTCGACCAGCGCCCCCGCCTGCTGCTGGGTTCCTGGCGCAGGCCGCCGACCAAATCCCGGCGCCCAGGCCCATCCAACCAGAGTGTCGCTGCCGATGTGATGAACAAGGTCTTGCAGAGACCGGCCGCCATTGCGCTCGCGATCCTTGATCTGCGCGCAGATCTCGGCGAGCGTCTTGCCTTCCCACGCCATTTCACGCGGTGCAAGTTGCCACTGCGGATGGCCGGGCACGCGGCCGGGGTCGAAGTTGCCTTGCTGATGACAGATGGCGCAATGCATGGCCGGCAGGCCATGACCGTCCGCGCCGCGCTCAACGGGCGGCTGGTGCAGCCGGCCCTGCTCCCCTTGATGCGGGCGGTCGCCCGCGGGATGGCAGTTCACACAGCGCTGATGGGTCAATACTTTCCCCAGCTCGGCGAACAATGCCGCCGACCGCGCCGCGCTGTCGCTGATCCCGGCAAAGCTCTCCGGTGACGCAAGGCTGTCCGACGGATCATCAGAAGCGGCATGCGCGCTCGGCATGCTCATCAGGAGGGCCGCGATCGCAGCAAGAATCGGCGCGCGCATCTAGCGATCGACCTTTGCGACGAGATAGCGTCCCGGATCGGCCAGGATCACGTCACGCACTGCCTCGTGATATTTGATGTAGCCGGTGCAACGGCAGAGGTGCCCGTCCAGCGCTTCCGCAATGGTTTTCTCGAGCTCATGTTGAGCCACCGGCTTCCTTGCCAGGCGCTCCAGCAGGACCTGGCCTTCGTTCACAAAGCCCGGCGTGCAATAGCCGCATTGAAAGGCAAAGTGCTCGATGAAGGCTCTTTGCAAGACGGAAAGCTCGCCGTTCTTTGCATGACCTTCAATCGTGCGGATCGCCTTGCCGTTGAAGCTCGCGGCAGAAACAACACAGGTTGAACCGGTGTAGCTCGTCCCATCCGGATTGTCGATGATCACCGCGCAGCTCAGGCACTGCGCGGCGCCGCAGCCGAACTTGGTACCGGTCAGACCGAGATACTCACGCAGAAAATCATTCATGGTGAGATCGTCGCGCACCTCCATGGGGCCGTATGCGCGACCGTTTACCGTGATGCGCAGGGTTGTCACGATATCGCTCCTTTGAGCATGCGTTGGGTCACCGGCAGTGCTCGGAAGCGGCGTCCGGTGGCGTCGAAGATCGCGTTGAGCAGCGCGGGCACGACGGGAATCATGACCACTTCCGCCATGCCCTTCGGCGCCTCGTTCGCCAGCGCAGGCAGCACCTCGATCTCGAGATCGTGTAACGGCAGGTCCGAGCCACGCGCAACGAGGTATTGGCCGAGGTTCCATTGTCCGTTGCCGGGTCCGCCCTCGAACGGCGGCAGCGATTCCAGCAACGCATAGCCCACTCCCATCGCGAAGCCGCCTTGCGCTTGCCCCAGCACAACCTGTGGAACCAGCGCCTCCCCGCATTCGAATACGCTGTACGCCTTGGCGATACGGAGCGCGCCGGTCGATCGTTCGATCTCGATGCGGACCAGCGTCCCGCACGCGGACGTGTAGGAAGTCCCAAAGCGGTTGTATTCGAGAGGCGGGAACTTGACGCCGGTTCGATCGAGGCGAACGAACTTGCCGGCGCCCCTGCGCATGGCGAGCGCGTCGATGTCGGCGCTCCACGCCTGCCCGTCGACGGCGAAGCTTGCTTGCGACCATGCCCAACGGGAAAAGCCGTGCGCCATCGCCGCCGTCACGAAATTGCGCGCATGCGCCCTCGCTGCGACCGCCGGCAGCGTCAATGGGTCCAGTCCGGGCATGACGAGCTGGCCGTCTTTCCAGCGTGCCGCCTCCCATTGCTTCGCCTTGGCATCCGTGGGTGCGATCCGCCACAGCTCGAGCGCCGCCGGCCATAATCCAAAGCGGAACACGACGCGCGCGGCCTCGGCCGCCGCATGCGTCCCGATCTGCGCCCCGGTCGAGGCGCGGGTGGCCGTGCTGATCGCCGGCACCCAACGCGGATTGCGCTGCGCCGCGTTCTGGGTCGCCTGGTCCATCGTGAGGGGGTCACCGGAGGTGATGAGGTCGAGCGGAGCGAAAGTGTCGAGCCGCGCGAGCGCAACTTCGTCGGCCATGCCGCCGAGGCGGGCGGACACGCGGTTGGCCAATGCCGTTCCGATCGCGGTACCCATCTCGGTCTTATCGCAATGGATGGCGATCCTTCCGGCTGGGTCGATTTCCACGCTTCCCAGCGAGCAATCCGCCGGAGCGCCGTAGTCCTTGGTGACGCATGCCACGCCGGTGCCGATGAGCATGCCTGCCTGCCGTCCGCGGGCCTTCTCATCTTCTCGCTGCTTCCAAATCGGATGCTTCTCCAGCTTGTCCAGAATCTCCGGGGTGCGGACGGAGACAAAATACGGATTACCCGCCATGGTCCGGCCGCCGGGCTTGAGTGCGTTGCGGCGGCGGAATTCGATCGGGTCGAGCAGCAATGCCAGAGCCGCTTCATCGATCAGCACTTCCAGCGCCGTCATTGTCTGCAGCGTCCCGAAGCCGCGCATCGAACCGGCGGTCACGCCGCGCGAATGCAGCGCAACCGTCGTGACATCAACTTTCGGAATATCGTAGATGCCGATCGCAGCTGTCGCGCCAACAGCTGCTACCTCGCCGGAAAGGTTGGCGACGCCGCCGCCGTCCAGGATGTGATCGGCCGCGAATGCGTGAATCTTGCCGCTCGCCCGGTCAACCCCGATCCGGGTGCGCATCTTGAACCGGTGACGCTTGATGCCCGCCTGGAATTGCGCATAGCGGTCGTGGGCGAGGCGGACCGGGCGTCCAGGAAGAAACAATGCTGCCAGCGCGACGTAAAGGGGGAAAGGCGTGTGATCGCGCCCGCCGAACCCGCCGCCCATGTAGGCAAACTGAGCATTGATGCGTGCCGGCTTGAAAGGAACGCGCGCCTTGCCCAGCAGGAACGCGAGCGACTCTGCGGCCTCATATGGCGACTGGACGCCAAGCACCAGCTCGAGGCTCTTGCTGCCGGAATTGTACCAGGCAAGACCGCACTCCGGCTCGAGAAACATGGGATCGACCGATTGCGTCTCAAATTCGCGATCAAGCACCAGGACGGCCGGATTGCTCGCTGCAAGCTCGGCTCGAATCTGCTCGCCGTAATGCGCGGCTTTGGCATAGCCGCCGCTCCCGGCTGCCGCGAGCGGCGTCCACGTCGGAAGCTCGGTATTCTGCGAGCGTGCCGGACTGACCCAGCCGTCCTTTAGCGGCGAGCAGATGTCGGGTGCATCGGGCGTTGGACCGGCCACACGCGTGAAGCGGTAGGCGCCGTAGTCGGGCAGGGCGACGGGCCCGGTTTCCTCGCCGAACTTGACGAAATGTCCGTCCCTCAGCGCGAGCCGGGCCTGATCGAAAGCGTCGAATTGCTCGAAGAGGAGCAGGGCCACCGGCTGGCCGAGATAAAGTGGCGTCCTGCCGACCGGGCAGAGCAGGTCACCTGCGTAGACTTCCGGAACGCGAGCGCCGACTTGAGCGAGTTCGGCCGCGGACACGACGACTGAGGGCTTCAGCGCACCGCTCAGGCGCGCGAGATCAAGGCCGGTGTAGACATGCGTGGCATCGGGGGCTCGAACAAGAATCGCATGCGAGGTGTGCGCCGGCCAGCCAGGAAGGTCGGCAGCGCGAAAGTCGGACGCATAGAGCTTCGCCCCGGTCACCTTGGGAACGCCATCGATGCGGCCCATGCCGGTCGCGGCCGGGTTCCAGCTCCCTCTGCCGGGCAGCGTCTCGCGCGCGGCGAATGGAGGCTCCTCCGCCGAGGCCAAGCGCGACATGCTCAATACGATCCCGCTCGCCGTAACCCACTTCACGAACTCGCGTCGAGAAGTCCGCATGCTGCCACCTCTTGGCTGACGCTGCTGGGATGTGTCGGGATGACGCACTCGGTACGAACGTGCGACGCTTGCGCTCCGGTGCCCTGCGATTGGGCGAATCGCATGAGCATTCGCTGGATTGCGGGCGCAACCGCTCCAGTCTCCTTCAGCCCGTCGCAGAATTCAACACGGATATTTCGCCATCTTGAAATTGATGCAAGTGGATGAGCAGCCGCGAGGGGAGGGGGATGAACTCAGAGTTGGCGACGCAGTCCTAGTGCATCGATTTCGAAATTCGAATCATATGCCGCGTCATTCCGGGTCGAGGCCCGAAGGGCCGAGAGCCCGGAATCCAGTAACCAACGCTATTGATTACTGGATTCCGGGTTCGCCGCTTCGCGGCGCCCCGGAATGACAAGTCAGGGAATCGATCAACTAGTCGGCCCGTGCACAGCATCCATCAGGACGAACCGGATGTGCGCCGGGGACGCCCGCAAATGGCTTGCTAGCGGTCTTGACGACCTTTAATAACTTCGCAGTTGGGGATTCGGCGTCGCTTTCATCGAGTACATGCTGCACCTCGCGCGCTGGGGGCATAGGATTCTTTTCATGCACAAACTTTCATTTCGCGACGCGTTGCTCGCAGGTCGGCTGTTTAGCTTCCTAGCATTCGGTGCCCTCGCGCTCGTGGTGCTGCTTGAATGTTTCACTGCGACTGCCGGGGCGCAGCCTGCCGAGAGAAGAACGGATCGCGCGGTTCGACCGGAGTTCCGAGAGCCGGTGACGCTGACGAGCAAGGAAGGCGTCCTCGAAGTGCGGCTCACCGCGCGGCAGGGTCGGGCCACGCTCGATACGGTAGCAGCGCCGGTCCAGAACTTTCTCCTTTTCGACTACGAGGTGATCCGCGGCACGGCGTCGGACGGGCAAAGGTCGGGCGGCAATCTTTATCCGGCGCCGACTCTGCAAGTCTTTCCCGGCGAGACGCTGATCGTGCATCTCGAGAACGACCTCGCCGGCCTGACCATCCGGGATTACTTCAGCCCGCAGTACACGCCCAAGGGTCAACCCATCCCGATCTACCCGGAGCAGATGACCTCGTCACCCATAAATCTCCACACGCACCGGGCTCATATCAGTCGGAAATGCCGACAACGTGCTGCTGCACATCCCTCCGGGAATGTCCAACACCTACACCTACGACATTCCCAGGAATATGCCGCAAGGCCTGTACTGGTATCACAGTCATCTTCATGGGCTCACTGCGGCGCAGGTCTATGCGGGTCTCGTCGGTCTGCTTGCCATTGGACGAACGGACGGCAACCTGCCGCTCGTCACGGAGAAGAACATCCCGATCCGGAACATGGCGCTTCAGTACAACTTCGTCTTTGACCGGGCCGGCGGTCTGGCGCAGCTCAACAATCTGACCTGGCCCCAGTGGGTCAGCTCGATAACGCCGCCGAAAGCGGGCGAGCTGGCAAACGGCACCTATCAGCCATCACTTGCACCCGTTAATTTCAACCAATCGAAGCCGGGAACGAAGTACGTTACGGTCTGGTATGCGGGGCCGCTTTCAATCCACAATCGTCGCGGGAGCCTCCAGTTCATCCCCGGCAATCTGCAGCACTTCGTCGCGGCGGGCGGCAAAGCCGAGAGCGATGTGCCGGCGAATCCCTCTCTGCCCGATTATCAGCGGGACGTGCAATTCACAGTCAACGGCCAGTTCCAGCCGGTCATCAGGAGCAAGGCGGGCCAGACCGAGATCTGGGTGCTCGCGAATGTGAGCGACTTTGCCTACATGAACGTTCAGCTCACGGAAACCGCGACCGGACGGCATCCGCCGATCGCCATCGTCGGCCAGGATGGAAATCCCTATACCACCGTCCAGTATCCGCCGACCGACAACGGCACCCGGCTTCTCATTTCACCTGCGAGCCGGTTCGCGATTGCGGTGACGATGCCGGCCGAAGGCGAGCTGGTCCTCGAGATGCCCGGGCGCGCAGGCGGTGCAAAGACGATCACCGAGCCCGGCGTGCTCTACACCAGCAATGGAACTGATAATCCCCCAGCTGTGCTGGGGAGCCTGAGCGTCCCGCCTTCGGCCGTCAGCTATGCCGACGGATTCTTTGTTTTTCCAACCCAGGTGCTGGCGCGAGCCACGCCCTCGGCAGGGGCCGGCGTAACGACCCCCTTCATCGAGGGCCAGCCGCTCGGCGCCTACACGTCCTTTATCGACCTCGCGAGCACCATGCCGGATGTCAAGCGGCAGATCCTGATATCCGGGGGATTTCTCAACAATATGGCGAGCAGCGAAGACCCGAAAGCGTTCGTGTATGCGTTCGACGGCGGCGCATTCCCAAACGTGCCGCTGATCCAGCCTCGTCTCAACTCGGTCGAGGAGTGGAGGTTCGTCAACCACAACAACGACGAGCACCCGATCCACATCCACGTCAACGATTTCCAGGTCATCGAATATTTTGATCCCACGACGGGTCTGCGCACCGGCCCCGACAAATTTTCCATCGACAATGCCAATGCGCCGGCACCGACCATGCATAGTGACGAGAGCGTGATCCAGGCCGGCATTCTTGCGGTTCGCACCCGGTTCGACGAATACACCGGGCTTTACGTCATGCACTGCCATCGCCTCAACCACGAGGACAACGGGCTGATGGCGCTCGTTAACGTGATACCGGCCGTCTCCATTTATGCAGTGGCGGTTCCAGGCGCCCCCGGCAAGCCGGCCGAGGTGCGTCTGTACGACGGCAACGGCGATCGGTTCGTCGCCACCGTCATCCCGTTCCCCGGTTTTGAAGGCAGCGTCAATGTCGCGATGGGCGATATTGATGGCGATGGCATTCTCGACCTGATCGTCGGCTCGGGGAAGGACCATGCACCCGAAGTTGTGGCCTACGCCGGCGCGGCCATACGTGGCAAAGGCGCCTTCGGCACGGAACTGGCGCGCTTCCAGCCATTCGAGACCGTGGCGCGCGGAGGGGTCAGCGTAGCTGTTGCGCAGATCGATGGGATGACGTCCGACAACATCATCGTGGGGTCGGGTGCCGGCGTCCCGAGTGAAGTGAAGGTCTATGAATCCCAGCTGTCGTCTTCGCGCGGCGCCGTACCGGCGCTGTTCTCGAGCTTCAAACCGTACGGTGACGACACGTCCGGGGTGAGCATCGCCACCGGTTTCGTGGATTTTTCGACGGGCCGTGAGAGCATCGTCACCGCTCCGGGCCCGGGCAGCCCGGCCGAGGTCAAGGTGTTCGCGTTCCCGCTGCTTCAGCGCTTCGGCAAGGCAGCTTCGGGCAGCACGCAAGCGGCCAGGACCAGGCGAGCCGTGAACAGCGCTTCGTTCATTCCGTTCGGCAAGGATTATCGCGGCGGCGTTTCGCTCGCGACGGGGTGGCTCGCCGGCTCGCTTGGTGGCGCCCGGCGCATCATCGTCAGCCAGCTCGCGGATAAGGGTTCGGTAAAGGTCTTTTCGAGCGGCTCCGCGCTGGACGGCGGCCCGTCAATATATCTGCAGAGCCCCCTGCAGCATGACCACAGCGCCCGCTTCCGCGAGATCGCCTCCTTCCAGCCGTTCGGCGGCTCTGCCGGCACGCGGGTTGCCACGACCAGCACAACGACGGGCGCCAATCTGCTGGTCAGCGGTGTCGGGGCCGCAGGTACCGACGCCAGCGTTCTCAAATACGAGCTCGTCAGACCGGACGCTCACTCGGCGACACTGCAAGCCGTGCGTCTCGGGCAGGTCTGGTCCGGAAAAGGATCGACGCCTGCCGGTCTCGGCGGCGATTAGATCATTTTGATTAGATTGATGCGCTCTCACCTCGTCAAGCGCGGCGACAGCTTTCATTTCTCGTAGGTTGGGTCGAGCATCTTGCGAGACCCAACGACTCAAAGCGCTTGCCGAATTCGTTGGGTCTCGTGAAGAACTCGACCCAACCTACGATGGATTCCTTGTTTGCGGTGGATTACGGCTCGGCGAGAAAGACTGGAATTTGCCGTTCCGTGCGCGTCTGATAATCCGCATACGGCGGGTATGCCGCGACGGCCAACGTCCACAGACGCGCTCTTTCCACCGCGTCGCTAACCTCACGCACGCGCATCGGGCGTACGATGGTCTCATCGCGAAGCTCGATATGCGGATTGACGCGCAGATTGTGTACCCAGGCCGGATTTTTCGGCGCTCCTCCCTGCGACCCGATGAGAATGTAGTTATTTCCGTCCCTGACGCGCATCAGAGGGGTCTTTCGAATCGCACCTGTCTTGTTGCCGGAATGGGTCACGATGATTACAGGCAACCCGGTGTCCCGCAGGGTCGTGCCCTTGGTGCCGCCGCTGCTTTCGTAGAGCTCTACTTGCTCACGCACCCAGTCTCGCGGGCTCGGAATATACTTGGCCATGGGCACTCTCCCTCCGAAACACGTCACAAACAGTACCACTCTACTCGCCTTCGGCCCTGCTCGGCAAAGGCGGCGCCCCGTCCGCACCAGTGATCTCCGTCGTGCCTCGGCCGGCAACTTTATTGAAACGATATGGAGAAGCGGGCAAGGTGGTTAGGTTCGCGGGCATTAGGTCCGGTGATTCCGACCTTGGCAGCCCGAATCAGATCCGGTGCCCCAAGCGCAAGGAGATTTGCCATGGCTGAACTGGAAGGCGGTGTCGTGACAAAAGTCGAGAGTCTGACGTCGCTTTACGCGCCGCCGGCCGAGCGCATCGTCAAAAGCGAGCTTGACCATGTCAATGCGGCTGGCCGCGCATTCATCGGTGCCTCGCCATTTCTGGTTCTCGCTACCGGAAGCCAGCATGGTCTTGACTGTTCGCCCAAGGGTGATCGACCCGGCTTCGTTGAGGTTTCGGACGATGGACGCACGCTGCTCATTCCCGATCGGCGCGGCAACAACAAGATCGAGAGTCTCAAGAACCTTGTTGAGGACGCGCGCATCGGGCTGATTTTCTTCGTGCCCGGCGCAAACGAGACCTATCGCGTGAATGGGCGCGCACGGATAAGCGCGGATATGGACCTCAGACGACGCTTCACCGTTAACGGCAAGGAGCCGACGACCGTGATGGTTGTGGAGGTCAAGCAGGCTTTTCAGCATTGCCCAAAGGCTCTGGTGCGCTCCGACCTGTGGCAGGCGGGCAGCCGCGGCCGGCCTCAGGGCGTGCCCACGCTGGGGGATTTTGCGGCGGCGTGTTTCCCGGAAACGGATGGTGCTGCCTATGACGCCGCATACGCTCAGCGCATTCCGAATGAGCTATACTGAGTGATCACCTCGTCCACTCGGGTGAGCCGCTGTTAGCCCGGCAGCGCTGCCGGCGCCGGCGCGGCTTTGCCCCGGATCAGGTCGGAGCCCTTCTCGGCAATCACCATGGTGGCTGAATAGGTGTTGGCCGACGGCATGCTCGGCATCACCGAGGCGTCAATCACCCGCAGGTTCTCCACGCCGTGGACCTTGAGCGCGTCGCTGACCACGCTTGACTTGTCGGTGGCAGGTCCCATCCGGCAGGTGCCGATCAGGTGCCAGACCGTGCCGCCGTACTCACGAGCCCAGTGCAGAATCTCGTCCTCCGTGCGCACGCCGTCGCCGGGAAACGCCTCGCGGTCCACGAACCGCGACAGCTGCGGCGTCCGCAACAGCCGCCGGGCAAGCGCGATGCCGCCGACCAGCGCCCGCTGATCGGCCTCGTGCGTCAGGTAGTTTGGCTGGATCGCCGGATCGACGAAGATGTCGGTCGATTTCGCCCGCACGTATCCAGTGCTCTCGGGCCGATGCTGCCAGACCCCGCAGCTCATGCCCGGAAAGTCGTCGAGCATGCCGACGAAGCCGTTTTTATAGCTCGCCGGCGCAAACACGATTTGCAGGTCGGCGCCACTGATGTTCGGATCGGACTTCCAGAAGCAATAGCAAAGGGAAGGGCTCACGCCGATCACGCTGGGTCTGCCGGCAAGCCAGCGCACCACCTGGCCGATAAACAGGGGGCCGCGGGTGATCTCGTTGATGGTCTTCGAGTTCTTGGCACGCGCCACGAGGCGGACCGAGCAATGGTCGCGGAAGTTCTCGCCGACCGCCGGCAGATCGTGAACGACATCGACGCCGAGGCTTTTGAGCAGGCTGCCGCTGCCGATGCCGGAGAGTTGCAGGAGGCGCGGCGAATTGACGGTGCCGCCGCTGACGATCACCTCTTTGCGGGCCTTCACCTCGTGGAGGGTGCGGCTGCGCTCGTCGACATAGCGGACCGCCACCGCTTTCTTGCCCTCGAACACGATCCTGAAGGCGCGTGCATGGGTGCGAACATCAATCCGCCGGGACTTCTTCTGCGCCGGCAGGAGATACATACGGCCTGCGCTGCGGCGCAGCCCCTTGTGGATGCAGCGCTGGAGATAGCCGACGCCGGGCTGCGACGCGCCGTTGTAGTCGGGGTTGCGGGGAATGCCGAGCCCCGCGGCGCCGGCGATGAACGCCTCGCAGATCTCGTGCTGCCAATCGAGGTCGGTCACCGGAATGTTGCCGTCGCGGCCCCGATAAAGGCTGTCACCTTCGCCGATCCGCCGCTCAAACCGCTTGAAATAGGGCAGCAGGTCGGCATAGCCCCAACCCGCGTTTCCGCGCTGCGCCCAGCTGTTGAAATCGTCAGCCTGACCGCGGTTGATGATCATGCCGTTGATCGAGCTCGATCCGCCGACGGTGCGGCCGACCGGCATGATGACGCAGCGTCCGTTGAGGTTCGGCGAGGGCTCGGTCTTGAACTGCCAGGTGTAGGCTTCGTTGAACATGATCTTGATGAAGCCCGCTGGAATGTGAATGTAGGGGTGGCGGTCGGGTGGACCGGACTCCAGCGCGCAGACCGTGATGCCGGGGTCTTCCGACAGGCGAGCGGCGACGATGGCGCCCGCAGCACCGGTCCCGACGACCACGTAATCGAAGGTTGATGTCGAGCGTGGTTGTTGATCATGCATCATCTGGATGCTCGTTCCTGCGCTGGTTATCTCGGCCTTCGCAAGCTGCGGATGTGCCGCCGCATGAGCGGTGTAGCCGACCGCGATTCATTCAATATAGGTCGTGAGAATGGCGCCCTCGTCGGCCACGAAGACGGCGACGAGCTCGGCCGGCTCAGTCGAG
>Ga0306923_10000773_pt1 | contig 26259 bp, 20 predicted proteins | sample sta12Can44000108_FD_203841 | JGI IMG/M metagenome (GOLD analysis project Ga0306923, IMG submission 203841) | Lab enrichment of tropical soil microbial communities from Luquillo Experimental Forest, Puerto Rico - statanox.12C.anox.44.000.108 (v2)... | ecosystem: Environmental > Terrestrial >... | reverse complement strand
GCCGAGCTTTCCCAGTGCGATGACTTGCTGTTTCTTCTCTTCGCTCAAGACGTTGCTCATGCCGAGAGAGCCTATAAGGGCTCCCGTCGACGTCAATGTCCCGAGCTCTCACCGTTGGCGGGTTTTGAAGTGACCCTGACTGGCCGGTTTTGAGTGATCCCTGAGGATCGCGTAGAATCTGTGGTATCCTTGCTCTGTGAGAACGTCGGAGGTTTGCTGCAATGATGTCATCATGGCAAACGGAGACAGGACATCTCGCGTGTCGCTGGTCTGACTTAGGGCAGCGCATCCAATACAATCCGAGTTGGATGCGAGAGGCGTCTGACATTCAGAATAGTTATTTGCCGCCCCTCCTCCCGGATTTTGCCAGGCACAGTCCTTTCGGCGGAGCCCATTGGTTCGAACCCCATCCTTCTGACCGCGATTGCGAATAGGCCTTACCGGGGTCTCGTTTTGCGCTCCTTGCCCTCAAGTGCGAGAGAGCCGATTTTCACGCCTGCAAGCCTTGTGTTTCCAACAGGCTGCAAGTGGTTTCGTAACACTTAGGCGGGTACGATAAACCCGCTGCCTCTCAGCGTTCGTCCCGTACTTTCTTGACCGGCCTCCCTTGCGAATCGCAGGGCCTTTCAGCATCACCGCATTCGTTCTATAGGACCGTGGACTTTTCCCGCTTGCGCTCTGGCGTGCGATGGTCTTTCCGCTCATAGCGGCCCGTATCGTCGGGGTTAATGTGTGGCCTCGGCCCGGAGTCTAGGACGCCTTTGTTTTGGGAGAAGATGATTGCCGCGGCAGGCTTGCCTGGGCTGCTCTTTCACGATCTGCGCCGCTCCGCTGTGAGGAACATGGTGCGGGCCGACGTTCCCGAAGTTGTCGCGATGAAAGTCTCCGGCCACAAGACGCGCAACGTGTTTGACCGCTACAACATCACAAGCGAGCGGGATCTGGCCGAGGCGGCCCGGAAAATCGAGTTAAGTTATAGACAAGCTAAAAACGCCGAGACTGGCAAGCAGGCCGAAGAGACGCAGCAAGAGGAACCTGCTACAATTCAATGAGTTACAGCAAGCCCGGAGTGGCGGAACTGGCAGACGCGCTGGACTCAAAATCCAGTGGTACTTAGTACCGTGTGGGTTCGACCCCCTCCTCCGGGACCATTTAAGCTTATTGCAAAACGATTGCTTACGCATTGCGAATTCTCCGCCTTGCCTGTATGTAGTTGGCTTGAAGGCGCAGATAGCCCGACGTATGGCCGGACTCCTGATCCGGCGCTTGTTCGATACGTTTCCCCGGTCGACGGAAATCTTGGATGGGTTGGCAGTCCGTTCGAGTGAGGAAATTATCCGGGGTGCTGCAGAACACAAGCTCGAATGTTCCTTCGTTGCTTTTTGTCGTTCCAACGTTAAGCGTGGCAGGCGATTCAGCAAATCGATCTGCCTGAGGTCGCAAGAGTCAGGAACTCGGACTTGCGGAAAGGAAAGTGTACGAGAGCGAGCATTGTCTTCCAGCCAAAGCTCAGAGCACTAGCGGCGGGGAAGTCACCGTTCATCACAAGTTCGGAGGACCGGCCAAGAGCACGACCAGGTAGAACAGAATACAGAAGAATATGGTACGCCACCCTATCTCCCAGCCGGGATTCTTAACCTTGCGGCAAATCATCCATACGATCAGCCCATTAAAGGTAAGAATCAGGAGACCTCCAACCAACTCTCCCGGGTCGTGGACGACACCAACATAGTACCGCCAGTTGGTAGAAGGCGCGCGCACGATTCCCAATCGCCACCAAAGTAAACACAGGGGAACCAGATAGGCGGCAGCCGCAGCAGCCTGCTTGAATCTCTGCTTAAGTTTTACTCTGAGAAGTTCCCTACGAAACTTTCTGAACAATTCTCGTCGCTCCCGCAAGTCCTCACTCATCTGCCGAAGCGCAGCGTACTCGGGTTGTTCATGCTTGGGATCATCCATAAGTACAGCCCTCTCCAGCAGAGTGTCCTTCTTTGCGAAGATGATACTGATAGTTCCGTGGATGTATCAACGGTGAGGTTGCTCAATATGACATGCCGTGAGCCCGGTAGATGTGAGAACCCGGACGGGGCCGCCCGAGATCATGATCTCCAACGACGCTAGCACTCCGCCACGGCCGCTCAAGGTGACAGCCGGCATGACCACCGACGTCGCTCGCACGGACTTCTCGGGTTGTTCCTGATCGGCCTCGCAGGGGTTCCTTCATTCACTCGCAGGCTTGCGGTGCTACCCTCCGCAAATTCCCGCGCAAGCTGCTGCTGTCCGCTTTCCGCAAAAAAATAATGCGAGCCCTGGTCATTGAAACGGTTTAACATGCTCCGTGCAGTTTGTCCGGCCGGGGTGTCGGACCGCTGATAGAACTCTTGGTTCCCAGGAGAAACTCGTGCGACGATCGAGGTGTCTTCTCTTTTCGTTGATTTTTTCCGCGGTCGTTCGTCTTGTAGCTCCAAGTCTCGGCACCGCCGCAAACGGCCCCACGAACCGAACCTACCTCCACAAGAACTGGCAAATCCAATCTTCCTGTGAAGAAAAAAGCACGGGCGAGCAAATCTCCCTCGCGGGCTTCGATGCCGCCGGCTGGCACAAAGCCGAGATTCCGGCGACCGTCGTCGGCGCTCTCGTCACCGACAAGACGTATTCCGATCCCGATTACGCCACGAATCTGGACTCTTTTCCCGGGATGAATCACTCGAACACACAGCTTTTCGCCAATGTGGATATGCCCGACGGAAGCCCGTTCAAGTGCTCTTGGTGGTACCGAACCGAATTGCCCTCGCCCGCGGGCCCAGAAAAAAATGTATGGCTCAATTTCCTCGGAATCAATTACCGCGCCAACATTTGGGTCAACGGACAGAAAATCGCCGATACCAACGATGTCGCCGGAACCTACCGTGCCTATGAATTCAACATCACGCAATTTCTCAAGCCCGCAAAAACGAATGCTCTTGCCCTGGAAATCTTCGCGCCCGACCAATACGACCTCGGCATCACATGGGTGGATTGGAATCCCACGCCGCCAGACAAAAACATGGGGATCTGGAAGGAAGTGTTCCTCACCGCCAGCGGAGCCGTCGCCGTGAGGAAGCCATTTGTCTCTTCGAAACTTGACGGGGGGCACAAGTACGCCGAATTGACTATCAGCGCGGAACTCCATAATGCTTCAAAGGCTTCAGTCAAAGGAGTGTTACAGGCAGAATTGGAAGGGACCGCTCTCGAGCAGCCTGTGGAATTGGCCGCCGGAGAAACGAAGACGGTTAAATTTTCCCCGGGGCAATTCGCGAGACTCAAATTGGCCCATCCCAGGATCTGGTGGCCGTATCAGATGGGTACCCCGAATCTCTATACCGCAAAGCTGCGCTTCGAAATCGGCAAGCAGATTTCGGACACCGCCGACGTCACTTTCGGCATTCGTGAAGTGACTTCCGAATTGACCGACAAGGGTCATCGCCTCTTCAAGGTCAATGGCCGCAAGCTACTGATTCGAGGTGCGGCCTGGGCGCCCGAGCTGCTCTTCCGGTGGTCTTCCGCAAAGCTCGACGCCGATCTTGCCTACGTGCGCGACATGCACCTGAACACCATTCGCCTGGAAGGCCGTCTCGACCGCGACGAGTTTTTCGAAAAGACCGACAAGCTTGGAATTCTCGTCATGCCCGGCTGGACTTGCTGCGACGCCTGGGAACGATGGAAGTATTGGACCGGCGATCAGAACCGCGTTGCCGCCGCATCGCTAGGAGATCAAATCACGCGCTTGCGCAATCATCCCAGCGTCTTCGTGTTCCTAAATGGGAGCGACAATCCGCCCCCTCCCGATGTCGAGCAAATGTATTTGGACATCGAAAAGGAATTGGAGTGGCCCAATCCCATTGTTTCGTCCGCGTCGGCGCAGAAAACGACCCTGACAGGCGAGTCGGGCGTCAAGATGACCGGCCCCTACGAATATGTACCGCCGGCTTACTGGCTTCAAGACACGGAAGCCGGCGGCGCTTATGGCTACAACACCGAAACCAGTCCCGGCCCCGCCATTCCTCCCCGCGAGTCCTTGGAGAAATTCATTCCCAAAGACCATCTCTGGCCAATCGACGACGTGTGGAACTATCACGCGGGCGGCGAGCGCTTTACCAACGTGAACATTTTCACCGACGGTTTAAATCGTCGCTACGGCCAAGCCACTTCGCTCGAAGACTATGAGCGCAAGGCTCAGGCCATGACCTACGACGGCGAGCGCGCCATGTTCGAAGCCTATGGCCGCAACAAATACACCGCCACCGGCGTGATTCAGTGGATGCTCAACAACGCCTGGCCCTCTCTGATCTGGCACCTCTACGACTTTTATCTGGTCCCGGCGGGCGGTTATTTTGGAACCAAGAAAGCCTGCGAACCTATGCACGTGCAGTACTCCTACGACGACAATTCCGTCTACGTGGTCAACACCACCCAGGAAGCTCTGAAGGGAATGAAGGTGTCCGCGAGAATCTACAACATCGACGCCAAGGAGAAAGCTTCGCGCAATCGAACGCTTGATCTAGCGGAAGACAACAGCGCCAAGGCCTTTGACCTGCCCACGCCGGAGGGCCTTTCCACCACGTATTTCCTCAAGCTTGAGCTGCACGATGCGACGGGAAAACTCCTCAGCGATAACTTCTACTGGCTATCCACCAAGCGCGATGTGCTCGACTGGGCCGGGAGAAGCGACACGGTCTACACACCACAAAAAGAATTCGGTGACTTGACCGGGCTGCACGGCCTGCCGAAGGCAAAAGTGACGATCACCAAAACAACAGGCGTAACCGGATCAGAGCACTCGATGACCCTTTCCGTGGTCAACCACGGCGACACTGTGGCCTTCATGATTCATCCGCGCCTCACACGCGGCAAGGGCGGCGAAGACGCGGTGCCCGTTTTCTGGAGCGACAATTATTTCTCGCTATTGCCGGGAGAGAAGAAGTCCGTCACGGTGCGCTTTGACAGTTCTTCGCTTGCGGGGACGTCCCCGGAACTTGTTGTGGACGGTTGGAACCTCGAACCGATGTCGCCATAGCGAGGCGCCGAGTTTGCTGCTCCGAGGAATTGCTCAGAGGCTCATCGGGTCCGTTTGTGGCGCGCGCCGGCATTGCCGGGCGATGCCCATTGAGCCGCTCGACCGGCGCGACGAAGCAGTAGCCGAGCCGCGGACGCGTCTCGATGAATCGCGGGCTTTGCGCTAAATCTCCAAGGACACTGCGAAGCTTGTTCACGGCCGTATTCAGGCTGTGGTCGAAGGCCACGTACGTATCGGGCCACAGTTTTTCGCAAAGCGTCTTTCGCCGTACCACCTGTCCGGCGCTTTCGATCAAAGTCTCCAGAATTTGGAAGGGCTTTTCTTCCAGCTGGATGCGCATGCCGTGCTTACGAAGCTCCCGCGATTCGAACGACACTTCGAACGCGCCAAAGCGCACCAGAGAAGGCAAGTTTTTCTCGTCCATCATGGGCTCTACCCGGGGGATTTCCCTGGCCTCGACCTCAGGTTGCCCGCCGATCCTTATCCTTTCATCTTGAGTTCTTGGCGTAACTCTTCACTCCCCAAAGGCTGTCATGTTGATAAGGACTTGTTCTTTCGTTGTTTTATTCCCGCCAACTCTTCGCTATCTGAGCCCGGAGCGCTTCGGGGCTTCGCGAAGCGAGTTGTTTGTTTGATGTCGAGGCCGTTTTAGCTGGGCGAATTTGCTGGGTCGAAACCCAACTGGAAGAATGCCGGAGCCCTGTCATTTCCTGAACCCCGCTTGGGGTCCGGTGGCCATCATTCGCCCGACCTCGACCGGGCTCAACGGCGCGGTGGCGGCTATCCAGAGCTTCGTGGATGACGGGCTGTTCATCGTGCAAAAGGATCGAGCCTTCCTGAAACGCGATGTTCCGGTTGGCGGAGGAGGCCGACGCCGCTCGCCGGGCGCTAGAATTCGCCTTGCCTGGCGACCCCCGTTTCGAAAGGATCTGCGGCAACTTGTGCGTCCGGGCGGAATTCAATCTAAGCTCGGACCACTTCTTGGTTTCTAAGCCCGGCCGATTAGAATCACTAGGCATGGCGCTTTGCTGCTTTAGCTCGGATTTTCCTCCCGTTTCCCACGGTTCTATTTCCGATTCACGCAACCATTACCCGCTCGTCGAACATCCAATGCGGTAGAATGGGGGTAAGCAACTCCGCCTGGGAGAGCGGCAAGCTTTGAAGAATCGGTTTGAGAGAGGGAGGTATGCCTAACGTGAAGCGTTTTTTCGCTACCATTATCGTGGGGCTGTTTTTTGTGAGTGTGGCCGCCGCCGACACTCTGGAGCTCAAGAGCGGCAAAGTTGTGCAGGGAAAGTTTCTCGGTGGCACGCAGCACATTCTTCGTTTTGAAGTGAACGGCGAAGTTCAAACCTTTAACACCAACGACATTGTCGCGCTGACCTTCACGGGCCGGTCCTCGAGTCCGGCGCCTGCACCGGTCGAGGCGCCCGCGCCTGCACCACCGCCCGCACCTGCCGCTGCCCCTGCGCCGGCACCTGCCGCTGCGAATGGCGTGGTCACCATTCCCGCCGGACAATCCATGCTGATTCGCATGATCGACGGTGTGGACTCCGCGAAAAACCATGTCGGCGACGTCTTCCACGCCAGCCTTGAGACGGACCTGACCGTTGGTGACACCCTCGTCGCGCGCAAGGGAACTGACGTCTACGGCCGGCTGGCCGAAGCGCAGAAGAGTGGAAACTTCTCCGGTAGATCGGAGTTGCAGTTGGAACTGACACGCCTGGTCATTGACGGGCACGACTACCCGGTCGTCAGCAGTGACTACACGGTGCAGGGCAAGGGACAAGGTTCGTCCACGGCCAAAAAAGTTGGTGGGGGCGCCGCTGTTGGGGCCATTATCGGCGCCATCGCAGGCGGCGGCAAGGGCGCCGCGATTGGCGCTGCGGCCGGCGGAGCCACCGGCGGTGCGGTACAAGTCCTGACGAAGGGTGCGCAGGTCAAGGTGCCCAGTGAAACTCTACTGGAATTCCGCCTGCAACAGCCCGTGAGCGTCACGCTCAGTCAAAGTTAAGGCCCCGATCTGACACGGACTTTGGTCGAGGATGGAGGAAGGCGAGCTACGGCTCGCCTTTCGTCATTTCTGCAGCCGTTCGTCTGCCTGGCCGCATTGCCGGATTGGAACCATTCACCACACTTTCCCCCTTGCCACTCCTGCTGTTAGTCACTAAGATAACACCTAAGTTGGGGTGATTATTTCAAGGCGGAGAGACCATGCCAAAAGAAAAGCCTCGGGTGAACATCGGAGAAGTCATCAAAACCTATCGCAGCCAGCGCGGCTTGTCGCAGGGGGACATCGAGCGCCGTACCGGGCTCCTGCGATGCTACCTTTCGCGCGTCGAAAACGGCCACACCGTGCCGTCGCTCGAAACGCTGGCCAAAATCGCCGAGGCCATGGACATTTCGCTCGCCGACTTTTTCCCCGGCACGGAGACCCCGCGCGATCGGGAGACGCAAAAAGCGCTGGGCGAGCTCTCCCAGGACGAAATTCGCTTCCTTGCGGAAATCAAAAAGTACAGCACCACGCTTTCCGAAGGTGACAAGCGCTTGGTTTTAGCCATGATCCGCAAAATGGCCACGCTGCTTCCGGCACAGGCGGTCAAAAAACTAGTCGCCCGCCGCCCTACGGTCTAGCCAGCGGTGTGATAGGTCTGCCGGGCTAGACCCCGGCCGGAGGAAAAGTGGAACCCCTTTTGGGCCTACAGAACCCCGGGTCTTGCGCAGACCACCTGACATCCGAACCCGTGGCTGCTCTGCTACAATGCAGGCAAGATGGCGCGCACCTTTAGCAGGCCGCGTTTTGGTGAACTCCTTGTCAAAACACTACTCGTTTCGCTGGTAGCAGCGGCAGCCTCCCGACCGCAACCATCTGCTCCATCCCCCCAGGTGCCCGCGCCCGCCGCAAATTCACAGAAAATCTACGTGGTTTTGCCTTTCGAGAATGCCGGTGCGCCGGCCAAACTTGACTGGCTTGGCGAAGGGCTGGAAGAGCTGACCATCGAGCGCCTTACCGCCGCGGGAGAACAGGTCTATTCGCACGCGGGCAGAGCCGCCGAACTCGAACGCTACGGTCTGCCGAGCGGCTCCACGTTCAGCCGGGCGACGATGCTGCGGGTTGCGGAAGATCTGGACGCGGATTACGTCATTTACGGTAAATATGCCGCCAAAGGCGCCACGCTCACCGTCGAAATGCGCGTCCTCAGGATGAATCCTTTGGCGCTGCGTGCACCGTTACAGGAAAGCGGCCCGCTCGAATCGCTGATGGAACTGCACACCCGTCTGCTTTGGCGGACGCTATCTTCCGGCAACGGACACTACGCGATGAGCCTTGCGGATTTCACCAGGCGGCAGCGGCCGCTGCGCATGGATGCGTTCGAGCAATACGCACGCGGGCTGCAGGCAGGCGACCCCGAAGCCAAGCTGGCGCACTTGCACGAAGCGGCGCGCTTGGAATCGGAATGGCTCGATCCGATATTCGCGCTGGGAGAAGCCTATTTTGCAAAAAAGGACTATAACGCGGCGCTGGCCTGGTTCTTCAAGATTCCCAAGACGTATGACCGGTATGCCGAAGCGCTTTTCTTCAGCGGAGTTTGCCGCTTGCAATTGAATCAAGCGGACCTTGCCGAGCAGGCTTTCCATGCGCTCCAGGAAACATTAAAGAATACGACCGGGAATGGTGCCGACTTGCCGGAAGTCCTGAATGACCTGGCGATTGCGCAAGCCCGGCAGGGCAAGGGGGCGGCCGCGCAAGCCAGCCTTCGCCGGGCGGCGGAACTGGCTCCGGGAGAAGACGACTATGCGTTCAATCTCGGCTTGCTCGCTCTCGGGAGCGACGACGCCCGGGCCGCTGCCGACTACTTCCGCGAGGCCGCCGAGCGCGAGCCGGACAGCGCGGAAGACCGCGCGTTGCTGATCTTGTCGCTCGAAAAAGCGCAAAGGAATGCGGAAGCCGACCAGGAACGCGAAGCGGCGAAAGAAGCCTTTGGCCCAAACGGGTTGCCGGTGATTCGCTTGGATAATTCGCTGGACAAAAAGAACGAAGCGCTGACGCGTTTGACGCGGATCAAGGCAGAACTGGAGGTAACCGAACTCCGCTCCGAACCGGCGCAAGCGCCAGCGGATGCCGCCTCCGCTCCCGTGGGGAACGACACGCCGGCCACGCGCGTCCGCCGGGGCAGGCAAGAACTTGCCGTCGGGCATTTGGATGCGGCCGGAAAGGAATTTCGTGCGGTGCTTGCGGCGGAACCGGCAAATGCCGCGGCGCATCGCGGCTTGGGAGAGATCGCGCGCCGCCAAGGCCGGATGGACGAGGCGGTCAGGGAATTGCAGACGTCACTAGCGACTCGCGACTCCGCGGAAGTCCGTACCATGCTGGCGAAAGTCTATTTGGACCAGAAGAAACCCGCGCTGGCGCGGGCGGAGGCCGAAAAAGCAGTGAAGCTTGCACCTAATTATGCGGAGGCGAAGCAGTTGCTCGAGCATTTGCAGAATTCCAAAGCCGCTGCAAAGAAGCCGGGCGGGGGTGGGCCATGACCGCTCTAGGGTCATTCGAGCGAAGAGCCTTTCGCTTCCGGCGGGCTTCCGCCGCGGCAGGTTTTCTGGTTTTTAGCGCGATTGGCACCTTGCAAGCCACGTTGCTCCCGCCTTCGTCCAGCGCCGACATGCCCGCCAGCAGTCCCCTCGTTCTGGAATTGAAACTCGACGGTGAGGTCGAGCCGATCCTGGCGACGTACATCGACGAGGGACTCGCCGACGCGGCGCGGCGGCACGCCTCGCTGGTCTTGATCACCATGGATACGCCAGGCGGCCTGAGCGATTCGATGAAAGATATCATTCAGCACATCCTCGCTTCACCCGTGCCGGTTGCCGTTTACGTGTCGCCGACGGGAGCGCGCGGCGCCTCGGCGGGGTTCTACATTCTTCTTTCCGCGGACATCGCCGCGATGGCCCCCGGTACGCACGCCGGCGCCGCTTCCCCCATCATCGCCATTGGCGGATTCCCTCAGCAAATTGACGAAGTCTTCCGCAGAAAAATCAATCAGGACGCCATGGCCTTTCTGAGGAGCTTCACGGTGCAGCGTGGCCGCAACCCCGAACTGGCGGAGAAGGCGATCACCGAATCCAAAGCGTTCACGGAAAAGGAATGCCTGGATGGCAAGATGATCGATTTGATCGTCAACACCACCGATGATTTGATACGGGAGCTTGACGGGCGAACGATCACGCGGTTTGACGGTACGAAAGTCACGCTAGTGTTGAAAAGCGCCGTCCGCGCGCCTTTCGAGCTGTCCGCGCGGCAACGGTTCCTCGCCCGCATTGTCGAGCCGGACGTTTTCTTTGTCCTGCTGATTCTTGGGGTGCTCGGGCTGTACACCGAGTTCACTCATCCGGGCGTCATCGCCCCGGGAGTGATCGGCGGAATTTGCCTGATTCTGGCGCTCTACGCGATGCATTTCCTCCCGGTGAACCTGGCGGGATTGTTCCTCATTGCGTTGTCGCTGGCATTTTTCATTCTGGAAGCCAAAGCGCCAAGTCACGGCGTCCTCGCGCTTGGTGGAATCGTTTCCATGTTCTTGGGTGCGGTGTTCCTGATCCGCTCGCCGTTGACGGGCGGAGGCGTGAGCCTCGGCGTGGCGCTGTCGGCAACGCTACCGTTTGGCGTTTTGGCGGTTGTGCTGATGAAGTTGGTGCTGCGGTCGCGAAAATGGAAAACGGCCACGGGAAAGGAGGAGTTGATCGGCTCCCAGGGGACGGTAACGGTGGAATTGAAGGGGGGCGAGGAGGGACTGGTGCGCGTCCATGGCGAGCTTTGGCGCGCGGCGTCGTCACAGCCGGTGCCGGAAGGAACGACCGTTCGCATAACCAAAGTGGAAGGGTTGAAGCTCTACGTCGAGCCGGTGGAAGTGGCCGCGTCGCCGGTCAACTAAGGCGTGTGTTGTTAGGAGGAAAAAGATGGAGATCGGTTTCGTGGGGATCGCAGTCATCGTCGGAATCGTTCTGATCTGGTTATGGAATTCGATTTACATCATAAAAGAGTGGGAGCGCGGCGTGGTGCTGCGGTTGGGGCGATTGCTGCCGGAAGCCAAGGGGGCCGGCATTCGACTCGTGATGTGGCCGATCGAAACGCTGTATCGCATTAGCCTGCGCCTGGAGACGCTTGACGTTCCGCCGCAGGACATCATCACGCGCGACAACGTCTCGGTAAAAGTGAACGCCGTGTGTTATTTCCGGGTCGTGGACGCGAACCTCGCGCTCTCCCAGGTGCAGAATTATCAATACGCGACGTCGCAGTTGGCGCAGACCACGCTGCGCAGCGTAGTCGGGCAATTCGAATTGGACGAAATCTTATCGCAACGCGAAAAAGTGAACGCCAAGCTGCAGGTGATTCTGGACCAGGACACCGAGCCGTGGGGCATCAAAGTCACCAAAGTAGAAGTGAAACAGGTTGACATCCCCGAGCAGATGCAGCGCGCCATCGCCAAGCAGGCGGAAGCTGAACGCGAGCGACGGGCGAAAGTCATTCATGCCGACGGTGAGTACGAAGCTTCCTCGAAGCTGGCCGACGCCGCCAAAGTGCTCGAGACGCAGCCTTCCGCGATCCAGTTGCGCTACTTGCAGACTCTCACGGAAATAGGTGTCGAGAAAAACACAACGATTGTGTTTCCATTGCCCATCGATATTATTAACAAGTGGGTGCAGGCGTTGGGAGGAACGCAAAAATAAGCAATGAGTTATGAAGGAAAACGGGGTGCCGGTGAACGCGTACTCGAAGGCCGTCACGTCATTGGCTTGTTCCTGGCGGTGATCTTGCTTTCGGGTCTGTTTTTCACCCTTGGCTACGTCATGGGGCTGCACCAATCCGAGGCGGAAGCAAGCGCCGACGATTCGTCGGCGAAGTCGGAGTTGCGCAGCGCGCAGAAGCCAGAAACCGTTTCAAAACATCCGCAAAAAACCACTCCGGGGCAGCCCTCGACCGATAAGGGAACGCCAAACAGTTCGGAATGGGAGTTTTACCACGCGGGTGAAAAAGACAAAAACGAAGACCTCCTGAAACCTGGCCCGGCGGTGGCGGGGACGAAGGCAAAGAGCGATCCCGTTAAGTCGCCCACGCCGCCGAGAGCGAACGCCGGCGGTTTGAAAGCGTCAACGGGCTCGAGTGTGCCTGCCGGGCCGGTCAATGGTTATTCCCTCCAGGTCGCCGCTATGAACCGAGAGGCGGATGCGCTGGACCTCGCAAAGGTTTTGCAGAAGAAAAAGTTTCCCGCCTATGTGCTCTCGCCGCATGGCGACAAATATTACCGCGTGCAAGTGGGCCCCTACGCGGACTTGAAGGCCACCGACGCCGCCCGGAAAGGCCTGGAAGCCGCCGGTTTCAAAGCCTTCGTGAAGCACTGATGTCTCGATTCGCGGGGCCCACGCTGGTTGCTTCCCAGACCGGGGCGAAGACGCCGGATTGGCTGCGCCTGGCGATCGCGGCGGTGTCCGGCGCGGCCCTGTCTCTTTCCTTCACCGGGCTGTACCTTAGCCTTTATTCCTGGATTTGTGTCGCCGCGCTGTTGCTGGCGGTGATCGGCGGGAGCACTCGCGTCGCGTTTGCCTGTGGTTTCTTGCACGCGCTGCTGTTTGTGGTGACTTCCGTGCCCTGGGTTGCGACCGTGCTTAGCGTTCACGGCGGTTTGCCGGTCGCGGGCGGGTGGGGTGTTCTGCTGTTGATTGCCGCGGCGTGGGGTGTGCTCGTTGGCGGGTTCACGCTGACGGTGCATCGCATATCTCGCCGCAGCATCGAGCTTGCGTCGATTGCGGCGCCGTTCGTGTGGGTCACGTTCGAATTTGTCCGCGCGCATCTCCCGGAGATCAGTTTTCCGTGGAACTTGCTGGGTTATCCCGCCTCGGCAAATCTCGGCTTGCTGCAAATCGCTGCGCTTACCGGGATTTACGGTTTGTCGTTTCTCGCCGCGGGGTTCAATGCGCTGCTCGGATGGGTGGTAGCGTCGAAAAGGATGGAGTTAAAGCAACGCCTGGGAATCGCGGCAATGGTGACGGCCATTCTGGTAGTGGCAACGCTGGTTGGGCCGCGGCTGGTGCCGCAGGCCAGGGCGCAGCATTTTGCGCGCGCCGTGCAGCTCAATTTTCCCGAGGTACCTGAATATCCAACGGATTGGTTTGCCAAGAATGTGCAGCAGCTCGACGAGGTCTCAAAAATGAGCCTTGCGTCGAGCAAGGAGAAGCCGGACTTGTTAGTCTGGCCGGAAGCGCCCGCGCCGTTTTCGTTTGAGGACTCGCAATTTGCAAAACTGGCATCGAGTCTGGCGGTCCGCTTTGGCCATCCTTTTCTTGCGGGTGTCATCGAATGGAAGACGCCCGGCGATCTTTCGGACAAAGTTCCGCCGGGGCGATTGGTGCCTTACAACAGCGCGATCCTCGTTGACGCCCAGGGACAGCGCGTTTTTGTCTACGACAAGATTCACCTCGTGCCCTTCGGTGAGTACGAACCGTTTCCGCTCATTCATCGGGTCGTCGCCAACATTTCCGACGAGGTCGGCGGTTTTCACAAAGGCCACCAGTATGTCGTGGGCCGCTTGCCCGATGGGCACACCTTGGGGGTGTTCATCTGTTACGAAGCGATTTATCCCGGCGAAGTGCGCCGCTTTGCGGCGAACGGCGCCGAGCTATTGTTGAACATTTCGAACGACGGCTGGTTCGGACACTCCGCGGCTGCCGAGCAGCATCTGCACATGGTACGCGTCCGCGCAGTCGAAAACCGGCGGTGGATCGTGCGCTCCACCAACAGCGGCTACACCGTTTCCGTGGATCCCTACGGCCGCATCATCGAACCCCTTCCGCCCGACGTGCGCGCCCAAACCGACCTGCCTTATGATTTTCGATCCGACAGGACCATCTACACGCGGTTCGGGAACTGGTTCGCATGGATGTGCGTCATCGTTTCCGTTATTCTGTTGGTGTTCTCTTGGCCACTGCGAGCCAGGGAAGTAAACACGCAAGGCGATAACGAAAATCACTCAGAAAGAAACCAATGAACCTCGAAGACTTGCAAGATCGCTACGAAACGGTGAAACAGCGCAGCGCGCTGGTGCGGAGCTATCTTTGACGCGCCTAGCAATCGCGAGCGCCTGAAGGCGCTGGAAACCCGCATCGCGGGCCCCAATTTCTGGAACGACCAGGAAGCCGCCCAGGGGGTGTTGCGCGAGCGCAAGCGCGCCGAAGAACAGATTGCCGCGGACGAAAAGCTCACCGCCCTGAGCGGCGACCTGGAAACGTACATCCACCTCGCGCAGGAGGAAAGGGATCCGAAGCAAAGGGAAGAGCTCTTGAAAGAGCTGGAGCGCGAACTCGGCGCCGCGGATACTTACGTTTCGGATCTGGAAACCAAGACGCTGCTCTCCGGCGAGAAGGATCATCTCAACGCCATTATGACCATCAAGCCCGGCGCGGGCGGAACCGAGTCGCAGGACTGGGCCTCGATGCTCGTGCGCATGTATTTGCGTTGGGCAGAGCGAAAAGCCATCAGGGCTTCCGTGCTCGATGAGATGCCCGGAGAAGAAGCCGGGATCAAATCGGCGACGATCGAATTTGCCGGCGAGAATGCGTACGGTTTGCTGGCCGGTGAAACCGGCGTTCACCGCTTGGTGCGGATTTCTCCCTTCGATCAGGCGGCGCGGCGTCACACTTCCTTTGCGTCGGTGTTCGTAATTCCCGAAATCGACGACAAAATCGAGATCAACATTCGGCCGGAGGACCTAAAGGTCGACACCTTCCGGTCGGGAGGCAAAGGCGGCCAAAACGTCAACAAAGTGGAAACCGCAGTGCGCATCACACACATCCCGAGCGGCATCGTGGTCGGCTGCCAGGCCGAGCGCAGCCAACATAAAAACCGCGAACTGGCGATGAAAATGCTGCGCTCGCGCCTCTATGACATGGAACTACAAAAGCGCCAGGCGGAAACCGAGAAGCTGGACGAAACCAAGATGGATATTTCGTTTGGCAGTCAAATTCGCTCGTATGTGATGCAGCCCTATCAGATGATCAAAGACCACCGCACGAAATTCGAAGTCGGCGACGTCAACCGCGTCGTCGACGGCGATTTGGATCCTTTCATACGCTCTTACCTCATGGCCAAGAAAACCAAGGGTCGGCTCGACGTCGAGCCCGATGACAACGGCGAACTGGGATAGCGCCAGTCAGGAGCCCATTTCTGGCCTCCAGTCGGCCTTGCCTAGCGCCCATTTTCCTCCGCCGCCATACGCAACCATTAACAGACCGCCCATGATTGCCAAGTTTTTCCGAAAATGTGTTTCCTGTCTGCCCGCCATCGCGGCACTCGCCGACCAATAATTGTGGAACAATACCGTGACCACCGTCGTGTAGAGAAACATGACGAATGCAGCGATGCGGATCTGGTATGGTTTCAAAGATGTACGTGATCATCAAACGTCCGGTGAGCGGAATGATGGGATGCTCGAGTTTCATTGCGCCTCATTTCTAACCAGTCGCCAAACTTTGGCAAGGTTCACTTACAAGGAATCGCCTCTCTTCGAGAAAAACCACGCTGGGATGCGCGACCGACTGTTCACTTCTCAGTAACGCCGCAGCGCAACCAGCGGATGGACGTGCGTCGCGCGTTCGGCCGACAGCAGGCAGGCCAGCAGCGTGACGGCCGCGAGCAGCGCGGCGATGGCGCCGAACGTGAGCGGATCGGTCGCTCTGACCGAAAACCGCATGGACTCAAGGAAGCGCGTCAAAGCGAGCGCGCCAAGCAGTCCGGCGCCAACGCCCAAAGCAATGGTCACTGCGCCTTCCTCGAGCGCCATTCTAAAAATGTCGGTGCGCTGTGCACCCATGGCTATGCGAATGCCGATTTCGTTGGTGCGTCGGCTGAAGGTGTAGGCCATGACGCCGTAGATGCCGACGGAAGCGAGGAGAAGAGCAACGCCGGCGAAGAGGCCGAGGAGTTCGAGAGCAAAGCGCCGCTCCGCAAGAAAAGTGGAAATCACAGCGTCCATGGTGCGCACGCTGAAGACGGGAATGCCCGGATCCACGTGCTGAATCTCCGTGCGTACGGCCTCGCCCAAAACCCCTGGTTCGCCCAAGAAAAACCACGGCGCTGTAGGGAGGGGTTTGAAGAACGGGAAAACAGATATGGGGAGCGGTAGCCGTATCGAAGCCGTCGGATTTGATACTGCCGACGACTCCGACGATCGTGACCCAGGGGTTTTGCGCGGCGGAAGTTTGGCCGCGACGGGCGACTGCAAGCTGGAGGCGCTGGCCAATGGCGTCGGAATCTGACCTCGGCCAGCAGCGATGCGCAAGTGTTTCATCGATCAGAGCGACCTGCTGGCCTTTGGTGTCTTCGGAGTCAACGAAGAATCGGCCTGTGAGCAGAGGGGTTCTGAGGACGGAAAAATACGCGGCGCTGACGCTCGCGATTTCGGCCGTCGGAGTCCGCTCGACATCGAGCGGGTGATTCTCGATGAGAAAGGGAGACTGAAAATGGTTGAAATCCATAGGCAGGCTGGTGCCGCCGCCAATTGCGGCCTGCTCGACTCCTGGGAGCGCCTCGATGCGCTGCAGAATTTCGCGGTGCAACGCGGCCTGCTTTTCGGGAGTGAAATAGGGGTTATCTTTCGGATCCTTGGGCACAGCCAGCCAGATTTTTGCCGTGACGAGCTGGTGAGGTTCGAAGCCAGGCTGCACCTCAAGAACGCGCTCGAAGCTGCGGATCAGAAGACCTGCGCCGATCAAGAGAACGAGCGAGAGGGCAATCTCCGAGGCCACAAGAATGCGCGAGAATTTGAGTTGAGCGTGGCTGGTGCCGGCGCCGCGGGTGCCCTCGCGAAGCGCCCCAGCATGACTGGTGCCCGCCGCTTGTAAAGCCGGAGCGAGCCCGAAAATGACTCCGGTGAGAATGGAGATCAGGAAGGCGAATGAAAGCACGCCGGAACTGACGCTGACTTCACTGAGGCGGGGCAGATGCGCTGGCGCGAGGTGGAGCAGAGAACTCTTCAGCCAGACAACCGTGATAAGTGCCGCGGCACCGGAGATCGTAGCGAGAAGAATGCTCTCGGTGAGGAGCTGAGTGATCAGTCGCAAGCGGCCGGCGCCAACTGCGAGACGAATGGCCATTTCGCGCTGCCGGTTCGTGGCGCGCGCGAGAAGTAAATTGGCAAGATTCACGGAGGAAAGCCACGCCCGCAAAAAGCAGCGGCAGCTCCGTACGGACCTCGCGGACCAAATCTTGCTGAACCGGAACCAGCCGGATGGACCATCCCGCGGCCACGGGATACTCGTCGGGAAACTGGCGCGTAAGTTGTGCCGCGAGATCGTCGAGTTGCGCTTGCGCCTGAGCCAAACTAAGTCCCGGCTTGAGGCGGCCCATAACCCCGGGAAGAAGGCGGACGGCGCGAACGGGAGGCGCCGGAAATTGCGGCGAACCCGGTGGTGGCCCACAGATCGACGTCGGCGGTCAGCGCGACCAGGAGGGTGGAAGTCCGGTGGCAGCACGCCAGCAATGGTGTAAAGGTCGCCATCCACGCGAATTTTCTTGCCGACGACGTTCGTGTCGGCGCCGAAGCCGCGGTGCCAGCAAGCGTCGCTGATCACCTGGCGAACGCACTCCATGGTGGTGCAACCGAAGCCCACGACGCCACGGGCTGCAGTTGCGGCTGAAAGGGAAGCAGGGCGATCGTTCCGCGACCGGGGCGCAGGCGGCGTGCAAGTCGGTGAGCCGCGCGCAGTCGCGCTCTCCTGACCGATTGCGTGGGCTATGCCGCGGGCAGTGACCTGACGGCACCGTAGCGAACGCTTCGCGAGCTCGCCGTGGATCTGCGCCGGGGAGTGGAGGAGCCGACCGGCGGGCGATCGCCGTGCAGAGAAGCCGTTCAGGGACGGAAAATGACCGTTCGGCCTGCGTTTAAGGCATTTGGATTCAGCGCGTTGACTCGGCGCGCGAGCGGATGTTAACTTTGGGAGGTTAGTGGGGATAACTAGTCGCGTGGTGGTGCGCAGGCCGAAGTGGGGCGCACGTTCCAAATCCTTCGGCGAACCCGGTCGGTTTGCCGGGGATGGCAAGCACCCTTGGAAAATCGTCGATCCTGAGCAAAGCCAGAAGGAGAAATTGTTTTGAGCGAAGCCTTACGGAATTACTTGTTTACCTCAGAGTCCGTCACAGAAGGCCATCCCGACAAAATAGCCGACCAGATTTCTGACGCGGTGCTCGATGAAGTGATGCGCCAAGACCCGCAAGGGCGCGTGGCGTGCGAGACGCTGGTTACAACAGGACTCGCCGTGGTGGCCGGAGAGATTACCACGACCGCACACGTAAATTATGACGAACTGGTGCGCGAGACGATTCGCGGAGTGGGCTACGACCGCGCGAAGTACGGTTATGACTCCGACACTTGCGCGGTGATGTGCACGGTGAAGCGGCAGTCGCCGGACATCGCCATGGGCGTAGACACCGGCGGCGCGGGCGACCAGGGGCTGATGTTCGGCTTTGCGTGCGATGAAACCGACGAGTTGATGCCCATGCCCATCCAACTGGCCCACCGCTTGACGCAACGCCTCGCCGAAGTTCGCAAGGGCAAGCTCGTTGATTTCCTGCGGCCTGATGGGAAGTCCCAAGTCACGATTGAGTACCGCAACGGACAGCCGGCCCGCGTGGAGTGCGTGGTCCTCTCCACGCAGCACAGCGAAAGGGTGTCCAACGTGGATTTGCGCGCGGCGGTGATGGAGCATGTCGTCCGGCCGATCGTGCCCGCGCGAATGCTGGACGCCCGCACAAAATACCACATCAACCCGACGGGGCGCTTCGTGATTGGAGGGCCGATGGGCGATGCGGGGTTGACCGGCCGCAAGATCATTGTGGATACATACGGCGGCTACAGCCGGCATGGTGGCGGCGCGTTTTCGGGGAAGGATCCGTCGAAGGTGGACCGCTCGGCGTGCTACATGGCGCGATACATCGCGAAGAACGTTGTGGCTGCGGGATTGGCGCGCAGGGCTGAAGTGCAGTTGGCGTACGCGATTGGCGTGGCCGAGCCGGTGTCAGTGATGGCGGAAACGTTCGGAACGGCGATGATTCCGCAAGAGAAAATTACCGAGCTGATCCGTGAAAACTTCAAGCTGACGCCGGCGGGCATCATCGAGGCGCTGGACCTGCGGCGGCCGATTTACAAAGCTACCGCGGCCTATGGACACTTCGGGCGGAGCGGGCCTGGGTTCACCTGGGAACGCACGGACCGCGCGGACGCGCTTCGCAAAGCTGCGGGGCTTGGTGCGGCAGCGGCCGCGGAAGTTGCCGCGCGGCGCTAATCCTCAAACGGCGAGAAGCGAGCCCTCGCCGCCGTCTTCAAATAAGGCGAGCGGGTCCGGGATGACATACAACGGCCTTGCGTAACAAGCTGGAACAGGGCTTCTACGTGTCCCGCATGGAATTCAAAGAAGAGGAGCAGGAACTTGGCAACCGCGGAATTGAAGAAAGGTGATGTGAAAGATATCGGGCTGGCCGACGCCGGCAAAAGGAAAATCGAGTGGGCGGCCGGGCAGATGCCGGTGCTTGAAATTATTCGCCGGCGTCTTGCGAAGGAGCAACCCCTGAAGGGATTGCGCGTGTCGGCGTGCCTGCATGTAACGAGCGAAACGGCGAATTTGATGATTACGCTGCGCGATGCCGGCGCGGAAGCCGTGCTGTGTGCGTCGAATCCGCTTTCGACACAGGATGAAGTTGCCGCGTCGCTGAACCGCGACTTCCATATTCCCACGTATGCGATTAAAGGCGAGGACAACGAGACCTATTACTCGCACTTGAGCGCGGCGCTCGACCACAAACCGCAGTTCACCATGGACGACGGCGCCGACCTGGTGACGACCCTGCTCACGAAGCGCACCGATCTGGTTCCCAACGTCGTCGCCGGGACGGAAGAGACGACCACCGGCGTAATTCGGCTCCGCGCGATGGCCAAGGACGGGACGCTGAAGTACCCGATTATCGCCGTGAACGACGCGATGACCAAGCACTTCTTCGACAACCGCTACGGCACGGGGCAGTCGACTCTGGATGGCGTGATTCGCGCGACGAACTTGCTCCTGGCCGGGCAGAAGGTGGTGATTGCGGGTTACGGCTGGTGCGGGCGCGGCGTGGCCATGCGCGCGAAGGGCCTGGGCGCGGACGTGATCGTTACGGAAATTGATCCGGTGAAGGGCATTGAGGCAGTGATGGACGGTTTCCGCGTCATGCCGATGGCCGAAGCGGTGAAAGAAGGTGATGTCTTTATCACCGTGACGGGAAACAAGAACGTGATTCGCCAGGAGCACTTCGAGAGGATGAAGGGCGGAGTGATTGTCTGCAACTCCGGACACTTCAACGTGGAGATTGATATTCCCGCCCTCGAAAAACTGTCCACAAGTAAGCGCCAAGTGCGCCCGCTCGTGGATGAATACCAGTTGCGGGATGGGCGCAAGACGTATCTGATCGGGGAGGGGCGGCTCGTGAATCTCGCGACAGCGGAAGGGCATCCCGCGGCGGTGATGGACATGAGCTTCGCAAATCAGGCGCTTTCTCTCGAGTATCTGCGCTCGAGTGCGAAGACGCTGAAACCGCAGGTTTACGTGGTTCCCGAGCACCTCGACAAAGAGATTGCGCGGCTGAAGCTCGAATCCATGGGGCACAAGCTGGATAAGCTGACGCCGGAGCAGGAGCACTATCTGGCATCGTGGCAGGAAGGGACCTAAGCAGCGACCGCTTCGCGGCCAAGCTTTGATTGCCATCGTGCTATCTTCTTAAGGGCGTTCGCTCGGGCGGTCGCCCTTAATTTTTCTACCGGCACACCGATTCCGTTTGAATGATGCTTATGTGGGATTTGTGCACCAACGCGTTGGATACAGCAAAACTGCGCGGCGCGTCCTATGGCGACGTGCGCGCGATACATCTGCGGCAGCGCGACCTGACCACGAAGAATGGCCAGGTCGGTACGCTGGCACTTAGCGAATCGGTTGGCGTTGGCATTCGCGTGCTGGCCAGCGGCGCTTGGGGATTTGCGTCGACCGACCGGCTGACGCGCGACGGCGTAGCGGCTTGTGCGGCGCAGGCCGTCTCCATCGCGAAGGCATCGGCACTCGCGAATCGCCGCAACGTCGTGCTGGCGCCGGAAAGAGCCTACGTCGATAGCTGGCAGAGTCCTTTCCGGAAAGATCCCTTCGAAATTCCGTTGGGAACTCAGCTTGCGCTGCTGCTTGCGGCCGACGGCGAAATGCGCAAAGTGAAAGGCGTCACGCTGACGGAAACAAACATGCAGTTTCGCAAGATCGACTCGTGGTTTGCGTCGAGTATTGGCTCTCGGATTCATCAGCGCAAAGTGATTTCGGGATGCGGAATCGGCGCGACTTCCTTTCAGGGCGAGGAAATTCAAAAGCGGTCGTATCCCAACAGTTTTGGCGGGCAGCATGCGCTCGAAGGCTACGAGTTGGTCGAGTCGCTGGAGTTGCTGAAGCATGCGCGAGTCATTGCGGAAGAAGCGGCAGCGCTGCATGCGGCAGCGCAATGCCCGGAAAAGTTCGGCACGTTGATTCTGGCGGGGAACCAACTGGGCTTACAGATTCACGAATCGATTGGGCATCCGATTGAGCTGGACCGCGTGCTCGGCCAGGAAGCGAATTTTGCGGGCACGAGTTTTCTGACGCTCGACCAGTTGAACAAGCTGAAATACGCGTCGAGCATCGTGAATGTGGTTGCGGATGCGCGGCTGGATCACGGGCCAGGGCTGGGCACCTTTGCCTATGACGACGAAGGCGTTCCCGCGCAGTGCACGGACATTATTAAAGACGGAAAGTTCCGCGGGTATCTGTCCAACCGCGAGACGGCACACTTCATCGGGCTGGAGCGCTCGTCGGGAACCATGCGCGCGGAAAGCTGGAACCGCTTGCCGATTATTCGCATGACCAACGTGAGCTTGCTCCCCGGCACGTGGGACTACGACGATCTGATTTCCGACACGGGAGACGGAATCCTGATGGACACAAACCGGTCGTGGTCCATTGACGACCGGAGATACCAGTTCCAGTTCTCCACGGAAATCGCGTGGGAGATCAAGGGCGGGAAAAAAGTGCGAATGCTCAAAAATCCGAGCTACAGCGGCATCACCACGGAGTTTTGGAATTCCTGCGACGCCATTTGCAAGTTTGACCACTGGACGTTGTGGGGGACGCCGAACTGCGGCAAAGGGCAGCCGATGCAAACGATGGGCACAGGGCACGGGGCGGCTCCCGCGCGGTTTCGCAACATCAGGATCGGAACGGCTTTTTCAAAACAATGACCATCGCACCCAGCGCGCCAAAAAAATTCAGCAAAAAAAAACTAGAGCACGCCGAACTGCTGCCGCAACGCGACCTGCGAGGGATTGTCGAGACCGTTTTGCGATTGGCGAAATCTACAGTCGCTTCAGAGACGGAAGTTCATGTTGATGAAGTTGCGGACGCGCTGACGCGGTTTGCGAACAATGGCATCCACCAAAACGTCTTTGAGCATAGCCTGACGGTTTCGGTTCGCACCGTGACCGGCGGCCGCACGGCGCGGGCCACGACCAATCGGCTGGACGAAGACTCTTTACGCGGAACGATCGAGGCCTCGCTTTCGCTGGCGCACAGCGAGCCGCGAGATGCGCGGCTTCTGCCGATGCCGGGACGGCAGCGGTACCGCACCGTCGATCGCTTCGTCAAGGCAACGGCGGCGCTCAGGCCCGAAGAGCGGGCGCGCGCCGTTCGACTGGCTTGCGATTTGGCCTCGAAGAAAGGTCAAGCGGCGGCGGGAATCTTTTCGAGCGGACAAAGCCAGACGACGGTGGGCAATTCGCGCGGTCTGTTCGCCACCTACCGCGAAACGCATTCGCAATTTTCGATTACCATGCAGGAAGATCCCGCGGCAAGTTGGGCCAAAGCGGATAGCGCCGACGTCCGGGAGATTCATCCGCAAAAACTGGCAGAAAGAGCTAGCAAAAAAGCTCACCTTGCCCTCAAGACATTGGAGCTGGCCCCGGGACGGTACACGGTGATTCTAGAACCGGCCGCGGTCCTGGATCTGGTCGGGTTCTTGTTTTACGACTTTGCCGCTACCGCAGTCGAGGACAAGCGATCCTGCCTCAACAACCGCATGGGGAAGCAGCTTTTCGCGAAGAACATCAGCATCAGCGATGACGTGTATCATCCGCTGCAGAAGGGCGCGCCGTTTGATGGCGAGGGCATGCCACGCCAGAGGGTGCTGCTTGTCGATGGCGGTGTTCCCAAGAACCTGGTGTATTCGCGTGCGTCGGCCAAGATCGCACGCCAGCGGCCGACCGGCCACGGGTTTGCGTTACCGAACGAATACGGCGAAGCGCCAATGAATCTGGTCATTGGCGGCGGGGATTCTTCGGTCGAGAAGATGGTAGCTTCGACCGACCGGGGGTTGCTGGTCACGCGGCTCTGGTACATCCGCGAGGTGGATCCCTACGAGAAAGTGATGACCGGGATGACCCGCGATGGCTTGTTTCTTATTGAAAACGGGACACTTACACGCGCCGTACGAAACTTCCGCTTCAATCAGTCGCTGATCGAAATGCTGAACCATGTCGAGCGGATGAGTCCCGCCGTGCGCGCAACCGGAGAAGAATCGTTTGAAATGGTGGTGCCGGCGATGAAGATCGGCAACTTCCATTTCTCTGAAGTTACAAAGTTCTGAAAAGCGCCCCCCTGCAAGTCTCTCCTGCCTCCATCCGTCAAGAAATCAATGCAGTGCATCGAAATTCTGCGTTGTACATCAATGGGCTGCCCGTTTAATAAACTGATATGTGGTACCGGCGAAGCCACATTGGCGCTAGGCGTATGCGGCTCGGGTCTGCCCGGGGACGCCACCCGAATTGGAGCCACCCCGATCACGATGCCTGCGGCACTGGTTTTGTCACTCGCCTTGGCGGCGCTCCCAGCTACGAAATCATCCAAATCTCGCTGACAGCCTTAGAACGGCTGACGCACCGCGGCGGTGTGGACGCGGACGGCGCCAGCGGCGACGGCGCGGGATTGCTAACCTCGCTGCCCCAAAAATTCTTCCGCGAGCGCACGCGGGAACTGCAGATCGAACTGCCCGAGCATTTTGGCGTGGGGTGTGCATTTCTTCCTGGTTCGGCAACCACGGAATTTCGCGCGGCGATTGAAATTGCCGCGGATACCGGGCGGCTGCGAGTGCTGGGCTGGCGACGCGTGCCGGTGAACGTCAATGCATTGGGGCGCAAGGCCCTCGAAACCATGCCGGAAATCTGGCAGTTTTTCGTCGCGGCTTCTGATGGTGCGAAAGAAGCGGAGGGATTCGAGAGGCGTCTGATGCTCTTAAGGAAGCGCGCGGAATCGTTGATGCCGCCGCGCTGTTATCTCTCTTCGCTCTCTTCCCAGACCATCGTTTACAAGGGATTGCTCACACCGTGGCAGTTTCCGCAATTTTACGAGGATTTGCGCGATCCTTCCTTTGCCGTGGCCTTCGCGGTTTTTCACCAGCGATATTCGACGAACACGCAGCCTTCGTGGGATCTAGCGCAGCCTTTCCGCTACGTGGCCCACAACGGCGAGATCAATACCATCGTGTCGAACCGGCGGTGGCTCCGCGCCAAGGAACGGGAGATTCAGGAACGGCTCAGAGTGGGGCCATGGTTCTCGATATTGGAAGACCACGTCAGCGACTCCGCGAGTTTCGACAACGGTTTTGAGTTGCGGCTGCTCGACGGGCTTTCTTCGGAAGAAGCAATGCTGGCCATGGTGCCGCCGGCGTACGAAAAGGATCCCCTGCTCTCGCGGGATGTCCGCAATGCGCTGACCGCGCTTTCGCAGCAAACCGAGCCGTGGGATGGGCCCGCGGCGCTGGTGTTTTCTGACGGGCAGTCGGTGGGAGCGAAGCTGGACCGCAACGGTCTGCGACCGATGCGCTACACGCTGACGCACGACGGACTGTTGATCGCGGGATCGGAAACCGGGCTTGTCGATTTAGACGAATCACGAATCGCCGAGCGGCAAAGGCTTGGCCCCGGCGAAATGATTCTGGCCAATCCGGTTTCTGGACAATTTTTACGCTGGCGCGACGTGCTCAAGCGGATGGCGATGCGGCAGGCGCAGAATGCCGTTCCGCAACGGCAGGTTGCGGAAGTTTTCAGTGCGCGCCCGACGCCGATCCGCAATGCCAAGCGTGTTGCGGGCGCGGCGGGCTGGACAGCAGATCAATTCAAGATTCTTTTTTCGCCGCTGCTTCGCGGGAAAGAGGCGGACTGGAGCATGGGAGACGATGCGCCTCCGGCCTTTCTTTCGGCCTTGCCCAGAACATTGTGGGACTACTGCAAGCAGCGATTCGCGCAAGTGACAAACCCGCCGATCGATCCCCTGCGCGAAACACATGTGATGTCACTCGAGGTGCATTTGAAAGATGGGGTGACGCTGCCGAGTCCGCTGACGACACCCGAACAATTGTCGCAATTGACTGGGATTTTTGGCTCCGTCGATCGCATCGACTTTACGTTTCCTGCCGCCGCGGGAGTCCCGGGGGCGCGCTGCAGCTTTTCTCAGCTTTCCACTACCCCGCTGAGCAGCAGCGCCCCGCCGGGGCTCCTCCTCCTTTCCGACCGCGCGATTTCCCGGGAACGCGCGCCGCTGCCGGCGTTGCTGGCGACCGCAGCAGTGTGGAAGGCAATGGTGCGCGCAGGATTGTGGGATGTGCCCCTGATCGTCGAGTCGGCGCAAGTCTTTGACACCCATCACGTCGCACTGCTCGTAGCTGCGGGGGCGAGCGCGGTGGTGCCTTACCTCGCGGACCAGTTTGCAGAATCTCTGGAGCCAGGAGGGGCAGAGAAGGCGCGCGCGGCCATTCGTGCGGGCCTGCGCAAAGTGCTGGCGCGCATGGGAGTGTCGACGCTGGCAAGCTACCGCAACAGCCATTTGTTTGAGATCGTGGGTCTTTCCGAGGACCTTGCCGAGCAGCTGTTCGAAGACGCTTCCGACTATCCGGGGCAGAAATCGCTCGACGATTTGCTGGGCGACTACCTGAACATGCACAAGACCGCGTTTTCTGCCGAGGCCGAAGAGCTGGCCGACGCGGGACTTTACCGCTTCCGAAAAGGGGCGGAATTGCACGCGACTTCGCCGGAGGTTGTGCGCAGGCTCCATGCGTTCGTGAAGGC
>Ga0306923_10000771_pt1 | contig 26292 bp, 16 predicted proteins | sample sta12Can44000108_FD_203841 | JGI IMG/M metagenome (GOLD analysis project Ga0306923, IMG submission 203841) | Lab enrichment of tropical soil microbial communities from Luquillo Experimental Forest, Puerto Rico - statanox.12C.anox.44.000.108 (v2)... | ecosystem: Environmental > Terrestrial >... | reverse complement strand
TCCTGGAGCAGTCGAAGTCGTTGGCGCTGTTAATCGTTGAAAAAGCGAAGGTCCGCAAAGGGTTGTGGCTCGGAGTCGCGATTTTCTTTGTGTTTCAACTCTACTTCGTCCGCGAATTGCTCGCGGCAGAGCTTCTTTTTGCTCTCGGTTTCGCGGTTTTGTTCTCCTTGGTGACTCTGGCATACATGGTCGGCTCACTCGGAGAGCGCGGCCTGGACTATGCCGAAGTTGGCGTTCGCGTGATTGGGGATTCGGCCCGCCGCGGCTTCTCCGCACTCGAAGAAATCAGCAGAAAACAGTTCCGCCACCCGCGCTCGGAGTCGGCTCAGTAGCGCACCAGCGCCGCCGCGCACGGAAGGGAACATGGCACGGCGCGCCGCGCAATTTTTTAATTTTAATCTACGCTTCCGCGATTAAAACTCTCCCTAACTTACTCAAAATAAAGACTCGCACCTATGTCTGGTCGCGGAAAAACGCCTATTAGCCGGTCAGGCTCCTACGCCCGTGCGATGCCAAACTGGGCACCGGATTCGTTCCCTCGGTGTGGCGGGAAGAACGGGCTTCGGGTAAACTATGAATCTGCGGAGAGTGAATTGGCGCTTACAAATATCCAAGGGGCCAATGGGGCGAAAACGCTCGTAAGGGTTCGGCCCAGAGGCTTCTGTGCCGGAGTGGTGCGAGCCGTCGACATCGTCGAACTGGCTCTCGAAGCATATGGACGCCCCGTCTATGTCCATCACGAGATCGTTCACAACCGCTATGTGGTCGATCAGCTGAGACGGCGAGGAGCGATTTTCGTCGAGTCAATCGACGAAGTTCCTGAGGGCGCGGTGCTGGTGTTCAGCGCGCACGGGGTTCCGCCGCGCGTTCGGCTCGAGGCCCAGGAACGGCGGTTGCGCGTGATTGACGCGACGTGCCCGCTGGTAACGAAGGTCCATTTGGAAGCGCTGAAATTTGCGCGCGAAGGGCGCACATTGATTCTGATTGGCCATCGCGATCACCAGGAAATCGTGGGCACTTCCGGCGAGGCTCCCGATCAGACTGTTGTAGTGGGAAGCGTGGAAGAAGTGGACGAGCTCGAGGTTCCTGATCCCGAGCGCCTTGCTTTCCTCACGCAAACAACGCTCTCGCTCTACGACACGCAAGAGATCGTCGCGCGGCTGCGCCAGCGTTTTCCGACGATCGTTGGCCCGGCTTCCGACGACATTTGCTACGCGACGCAGAATCGCCAAGAGGCTGTGGAAGCGCTTACGCGTGAAGTGGAACTGATTCTGGTGGTGGGATCAGCGAACAGCTCGAATTCGAATCGTCTCGTGGAAGTGGCCAAGCGAGCGGGCGTTGCCGCCCGTTTGATCGAAGACGCGAACGACATCGAAGAATCCTGGGTCACTGGCGTAAAATCGCTTGGCTTGACGGCCGGAGCGTCTGCGCCGGAGATTCTCGTCGAGCAGGTGAGCCAGCGTCTTGCAAAGTTCGGGTTCACCAACGAGCGCGACCTGGACTTGATTCGTGAAGATGTGCGTTTCACTCTGCCGCCGGAGCTTGCGGCACGGCAGAGTGCACACTAAGCGGCAAAAGGGTGTGAACAATCCTAGGAGCCGATGAGTGGCGGTAAAGATAGTCCGCCAGCCCAATAAGATCGCTTTACTGGGTGCGCCCACCAGTGCAGCTGCGATGTCAGCGGGACACGAAGGCGCCCCCGCGACATTACGCTCGGCTGGATTAATTGACCGCCTTCGCGCCGCCGGCTACGAAGTTTCCGATTTAGGCGACGATCCTCCTCAGCTATACAAAACCGACGATGAAAGCCCTCGGGCGCGCAATCTGCCGCGGGTAATCGCCGCGCTTGAAGCTCTTAAGCCACGAGTCGAGCAAGCCGTGAAATCCACCGCACTTCCTGTCATCCTCAGCGGTGACTGTTCGGTGGCACTCGCAACCGTGGCCGGCACGCGGCGTTACTTCCGCAACGTCAGCATGATCTACATGGATCGCGACGCGGACTTGAACACTCCGGCGACGACTCCATCCGGATGCGTTGATGGAATGGTTGTTTCTCACTTGACCGGAACCGGCGCTGCGGAGATGGTTCGTTTCTGGGGCGAACCGCCGCTGGTGCGCGAACCGGACTTGGCTCTCTTTGGGGTCGCGCGGCTCGATCCGGCGGAGGAGCAGTTGCTGACCAAATCGCCTCTTCGTTGTTTTCATGCGGCTGATGTTCAGCGCCTGGGAGCCGCGGCTACCGCGCAATCCGCAGTCGAACGCATTCACGCGAACGGGTACGAATTTATTTTGCACTTCGACGTGGATGTGATTGCCGACTTTCAAGCTACGAACTATCCCGGGTCCGGCGGTCTTTCCCTCGACGAAGTGCGCCAGGCTCTCGAAGTTTTCGTTACGCAGAAGCATCTGGCGGCGATTGAAGTCACTGCTTACAACCCCACAAAAGATACAGACGGCAGTGCTGCGAAAATGATCGTCGAGCTTCTCGCCGGCTCGCTCGAGAAGCGCCTTGAAGCCTTGAGAGCGGCTGCGGAGACCGCGCCGGCAAAAGTTGCGGTTTCCGCGGCATCCGCGTCGCAATCAACCGTCGGTTCCGTCGATAAGAAAACATTCCCCGCCGCCGAGCCGCCAACCACTCGCACCGCTGAAGTGCCAGCACCACCGGTGGCCGGAGAAGCATGGTCTTCCGATTCGCTTGAAATCGGATCCGAGCCGGAACCGGGCACTCAGGAAGCCGATGCGCGCGAATCTTCTGGCGAACAAGAAGAGTCTCAATCGTAGCGGATTCCTCGACTGATTCGCGCTCTCGATTCCCGGCCTATGACCCGAAGGCTCTCCGTAATTATCTTCGACGTGGATGGCGTCCTGGTAGATACGCGCGGCTCTTTTCAGCGCACTACACTTGAGACGGTCCGCCTGCTCACGTCGAAGCGCGTGACCCGTTCGGAGCTTCACCGTTGGAAGAACCGCCCTGGGTTCAATGACGATTGGAAGCTCTCCCATGCCTGGGTGAACCAGCTCGGTAAAGACTTGAGCTACGAAGAGGTGAAGCAGCGATTCGTTGAAATCTACTGGGGCAAGAAGGGAAGCGACGGAAACGTACGCCGCGAGAAATGGGTACTTCCGCGCCCGAGCTTGAAGCGAATTGCGAAATTGGCGCCACTCGCGCTCTTCACGGGCCGCGTGCACAAAGAGCTCGATTACACGCTTGACCGATGGAAAGTGCGCGATTATTTCGAGCAAATCGTTACGGTCGAAGAGGTGACAAAACCCAAACCCGACCCGGAATGCCTGGTAAAAATCCTCGATGGCCGAAGTCCATTCACGGCGCTCTATGTGGGCGATAATGTGGACGACGCCCTGGCGGCGAAAGCGGCGAAAGTGCCTTTCGTTGGCATTCTGCCGCGGAGGAGCTGGGAAAGGCGGCACCGTGGGATCCGTCTCAAAGCCCTCAGCGCTCTGACTATTCTTGGCGAAATCCGCGAGTTGGAAGGTTGGCTAAAAAAATACGTATCTCACGCCGTTCGTTTGTAAACCTCTGGCCCAATCGAAGATAGGACTAACTGGTAGTACCGAAAAGGACACCAGTACCATTGTCCGCACCATCTCTAAGCCCCATATTTACAAGCAGAGGCGGGGCCTCAGCCCCACACTGTAGCTATGAACGCCAACACGCGCGCCACGGCTGCTCGAGCCTTCGTTCGCAGCCTTAACATCCTGCTCAAGTTCGCCCGAATGTATGACTTCGGGCACCCGCGCACCAAGAAGCAATACGAGACGGCCTGGAGCGAACTCCAAAGCGCCCTCGGATCCGATAACGAAGCAGGTGTGTTGCTATCGGTCTCCGGCGACCAACTGCTGCTCGATGGTATGTCACTCGAATCCGCTGCGGCGGAAAAAAGTTTTGCGCGGATGCTTTCCGGCGCAGGGATCGCGAGTATCCACTTTTCGCCGAAAGTAACGCAGGCTAGCCTTGCAAAGTTCGTTCGCGGATTTCCCACCGGAACCGGAGCAAAGCCCGCTCAGCTCGTCGAACAATTGAAAGCCGCGCTAGAAGGCGATCCGCATATACACGTGAATGAAGTTTGCTTCGTTCCGGCGGATTCTGCGATCGCCAAATCTTCGGTTGCAGCGCATATCACGGCGCGAACGTTGGGAATGGATTCTGCTGCGGCCAACGAGCTGTTCAACGACCCCGAGAAGCTATTGCAGCTGATTGTCGCGGCGGAGGGTACCAAAGGATCGGGCGGCTCCGGCAGCGGAGACGGTTCAGGTACTTACCCAGGGACTGGATCAGGATCAGGCAGCTGGGGTAAAAGCGGCGGAACAGGCCACGAAGGTGATGGCGCGGGACAGGTATACGGTTCGGGGCCGGGCGGTTTGGGAAGCGGCGTAGGCGCCGGTGACGGGAGCAATGCAGGCACGTGGAATATTATCGGCGCCGGTGACGGTGGAGGCGCTCCACTCGATCCGAACGTCGGAGGATTTTGGCTGAACAAGGATGGATCCAGCGGCACCAGCTCAGTTCCGGGAGGTGGAACGGGATCAGGAGTTCCGGGAGCAGTCCCTGTGACTGGCTCGGCGGCGGGAACGCGAGGCGCTGAAAGCGACGGCAATGCTGGTGGTTTGAGTACATGGAACATTGTTGGCGGCAGTGCCGAGGGGACTCCCATTGATCCGAATGCCGGAGGGTTCTGGCTAGACAAAGAGGATTCATCGGGCCGAGCCCGAAGCGGAGGTTCCGGGCGAAGCGTAGCCGGTGCAACCGCGGCTCACGGCGTCGGCCCGGGACACGGCGATGGTAGCGGAGATTTCGGCGCTGGATCTGGCTCGGGCTCCGGCAATACTGCGGGATTAAATTCGCGCATCTGGCGAGTTCCTCCGGGAGCGAGCACGAATCGTGACGCCAGCAGTCCCGGCCGTTGGGCGAATGCCACTTCGGGAATCCGGGTGGGACGTTCTTCGCGGGCGACGGCTGGCCCCGGCTCGATGTCTGTCGAAACCGGATTGATGACGCTTCAAGAAGAGGAGCTGCAGGGCATCCTGCAGGTCCTCGCACAAATCGCCCGCACGAGCGATGGCACGAAAGAGAAACTCGATCCGAATGCGTTTCAATCGCGGCTTTCGACACTCCCGCGTCGCGCGCGCTTCACGATCAGCCAGGCTCTTTCGGCTTTGGCTGCTCAAGCTCCAACGGAATCTTCGGACCGGCCAACCCTGCTGAAGCTAGCCGAACACATCGCGATTCGATTCGCGCTTGAGAGTTATGAGCGTGGAGATATTGAAGTGAACTCCGTGCGCCAGTTGCTCGATGAGATGAACACGGAGCTCGACGGCCTGCGCAAGATCATGGGTGTGTATGAAGAGAAGATGGCGCGCGCCGGAATCGAAGTGAAGTCGCACGTGGAACTACTGGCTGAGCAATTCTGGTCTGAGGTGGCGGAAGACAAAAAGAAGGCCGTGCTCGAGTCTGCCGACGCCTGGTGTGTTCCTGCTGCAAAAGTGCGTGAATATGTGGAAGCCCTGCAGACGCGCGGAGAATTGGAAATCGCGACCGGAATTCTGCGCAACTATGCGAGCTGCATTACGAATAAGGCGAATCAACCGCGCCGTCAGGCGGCGATGGGACTCGCGGAACTTGCACCGCTTTATGCGAACACGGACGAACGTTTACTCATAGACGTGATTCGTCAGATCGGCGTTCAACTTCCCGACGAGCGCGATTCAGAGATGCAGAGCCTTGTGGGCGCCGCTTTCGTACGCATGTCACAGGAAGCCACAAACAAGCGATCCTATGCTGCGATCCAGCGTTCCGTTGAGTTGATCGACTATGTCGAAACTGAACGCCCGGGAATGGGCAAGAACCTCCGGCCAAAGATCGCGATTGAAAACCGGCTCCCGGAATTCATTGACGAGGCGCTCAAAGAAGGACACGTCCAAAGCGGCCTTGCCGATCTGCTTCGCCGCATGCCTGGCCCGGCGTCGCAGCAGTTAGCGATTCGGTTCAGCCGCGCGGGATTTCGAGAGGACTGTGAACTTCTGGTCTCTATGATGAACCTGCTCGGACCTGAAGGGTTGGAGCATTTGAGGGAGCAACTCCTCCGGGGAACTCCGAACGATGCGATCGACACAGTCGGAATGCTCGCGAGAATTGATCGGGACATGCTGGAAAAGGTCCTGCCTGACCGGATGATAGAGTGGAAGCGAACCGCTCACGATCGGGTGGTACGGCAAATTGCTGCGAGTGGCGCTTCCGAGCGCGGCCGTCTGTTACTCGATATCTTTGACTTGCTCGATGCGACGATCCGCCCACTCGCGGTCGACGAGATCGGCATGGCCGGCGAGCAGAGCGCCGATATGAAGCTTCTGCGCCTGGCCGAAGGTGACCTGCCAAGCGGCGGCACCGACTACCTGCGCCTCAAGGCGATTGAAGCGCTCGGCCGCCTTCGCACGACGGGTGCGGAGGTTCTGCTGCGCAAAATTTCGGAAGCGCGTAAGGCGTTCCGCTGGGCGAATCCCAATGAGCTTCGCGTGGTGGCGGCGCAGGCAATGGAAAAGATCGACCCTGAATGGGTGCGCGGCTTTATTCCCAAGAGTGGCTTGAGCGTCGCCGAATTCTCGATCGAACCGCTTGACGCTGATCCTGAGTCGTCGGCGATCCGCCAGCGCCGTTATCCACGCTTGCGGCTGGAACATCCGGTGAACGCCACTACGATCAGCTTGAAAGACAACTGCCAGATGGAAATTCCGGAGATGACGCTGGGCGGCGGAATTGCGGTTTGCGAGCAGAGCCTCTATCCCGGAAGCATCGTCAGCCTGAAGATGAACGCTTCAGCGAAGTCAGTGAAGGTGCAAATGATTGTGCGGGACGCGAATACGCAAGCTCGAGCGTTCGAAGTGGTGGATATGGACCTCGAAGAGCGGGCGAAATTGCGGAAGCTCCTGGTGCAACTCGGAAGCGCCCAGAAACAATCGACGTCGAAAGAGCGCGGCCGGCGTTCACCGCGCACAATCCTCTCTACTCCGGTCTAGGCCTTTTCGCATTTAAAGTCTTTCGAAAAGTTGGAAATTTCCAGCCACGTCGAGCTGGTGTTGTATTGCCTCCAGCAACGCCAGCCCTTTCCCTCAGCACTGCCGAACTAAACCAATTATTTCCGAGCGGTCTCAAGCTCGCTTAAGGAACTTGTCAACCTCCCGTCGAGTGGGCATCGAAGGCTGTGCTCCCTTCCTCGTAACCGAGAGCGCAGCTACCGCTGCCGCGAATCGCGCCGCTTCCAGCGGGCCTTTGCCTCCCAGCAGGCTCACCGCAAATCCAGCATTGAAAGCATCGCCCGCCGCCGTCGAATCCACTGCCTCCACACGAAAGGTCGGAACCATCTCCCGAATCCCTTCCACAGTCGCAATATAACCGCCTTGGATACCCATCTTAATCACCACGTTCCTGGGCCCCCGCTCCATCAGCAAGTCCGCGCAACGCGCCGCCGTAGCGGGCGTCACGGGCTCATTCGGAGGCAATCCGCACAGCACCCGCGTCTCGCTCTCATTCGGAGTGATCCAAGTTGTACTCCGCAGCAAATCACGAGGCAGTTCGCGAGCTGGTGCGGGATCGAGCATCAGCGGAATATCATTCTTGCGTGCGAATCCTGCCAGTGCCTCCATCGCATCGAGTGGAATTTCCAGTTGAGCCAGAATCATTCCGGCCCTCCGCAGAAGCGCCGTGTTTTTCCTCACGTCTCGGCCGGTCACTTTCCCGTTTGCGCCGGGCACCGCGACAATGTTGTTCTGCCCGTCGCGCCCGATATTAATTAGCGCTACCCCCGAAGATCCCTTGGCGATTTCCACCGCCCGGGTATCGACGCCGGCCTTGCGCAGTGCCTGCTTGAGCCCCGGCCCGAAATCATCGTCGCCAACTTTGGCGATCATGCTTACTGGATACCCGAGACGAGCCACCGCTACAGCTTGGTTCGCCCCCTTACCGCCGTAAAATGTGCCGAAATCAATTCCCGTTAGCGTTTCTCCGGGCAGTGGCACGCGCTCCGCCGTCGCCACCAAATCGAAATTGACGCTGCCCATCACCACAATCGGTTTCCGCATTTTCGGCTCCGAGGAAAATCCCATCGCACCAGAGTTCTAGTGCTTCCACCATGGCGCATCTGCAACGTACGGCCTCTTCGCAGCGATGAAGTCAGCGATTTCCACCAACCGCTCCGCCTGGGTCAGGCGTCCTGTGTAGCAATGCGGCTCGCCGACCCCATATTCGAAAAAGCCTTCGTAATGGGGATTCGCAGTTGTTTTCATCCATTCGTCGAGTTCGCGCACGGCGTAGTTCAATTGGTAAGTGTCCATGGTTCCGATGTAGATATGCAGCTTGTCGACGAGTTTCGGCCCCACTGACGTCCAGTTGCGCTTCAAGTATTCGAGCAAATCGAAATTGTCTTTCCAATATTGAACCACTTTGGGGTTGATTTCGCCCGTGCGCTTATCGAATGCGGGATCGAAATAACCGTTACTCCCCAGCGGGCCAAACACAGCCGACCAGATATCAATCTGCTCGCCTGAACGCCCATGCGTCCCATTCACCAGCTCCAAATGATTTCTTTGCTCGGAGGTCAGGCTCACCCGTCCATCGGTGTAAACCGAATTCACTGTTGGTTCGCGCCTCCAGTCGTATTGTTTGTAGAACGCGTTCGTGTCCTTATAAAGGTTGATTCCCTCGACGTTCGTGAATGTCACTGGGTCCGGGCAATATCCCCAGGTACCACCGAAAAAGTCCGGATGAAAAATCTGCAACGCGAGCGCCTCCCATCCTCCGGTCGAGCCTCCCGTTAGAATGCGTGCGTAGGGCTCCTTAATGGCTCGAAATCGTTTCTCAATTTCCGGAATCAATTCCTGCATAACCGAGTCGCCATACGGGCCCACATTCACCGAGTTCACCGCATACGAATCATCGAAGTAGGGATTGGGATGCTGGAAAGTGACCACAAGCAGCCGGGGAAAATTGTCGGATGTCCAGGCCTGATACAGTTCGTACCCTCGTTTCAAAAACCGTGCACTCGGGTCCGCCTCCTTCAATTCAGCTTCTGTGGGCGGCTCGGTGCGGAAGCCCATCGGCGCGTCCAGCTGAAAGTGTCCTTGCTCGTAAATCACGGGGTAACTGAGCGTGGCGCGCGAGTAGTCTTTCGGCAACAGAACGGTCGCGCCAACATAAATGGGCCGCCCCCAGAATTTCGTCAGCGTCGGACTTTGAATCTTGAATCGCTTGACCCATTCCGTGTCCGCCGGCACAGCGATCGCGGGAATCACATCGGACGCAACCAGCGTGATCGTCTGGTCCCTCGCCGCCTTCGGATCGAGACGAACTTTTTCGACCTTGCTTTTCAAATTACCTGGCGAGCGTGACCACAACTGGCCTTCCCATTGATCGTCATGCATCCACACGATGTGTCCATCGGCTCGTTTGAACTCCGAATAGATGCTGATCATGGCCTGAACGAAATAGTCGCCGGACGGCAGGTCATTCAAACTCTCCACAGGGGAACCGAGATTCGTTGCGTCGATCACGGCAGCTTCTCCCGCTGGAAGCTGCGATATGTCGCGGCCAAACAACGGAACGCCGGTCCGCCCAATCTGAAAACGCGGCTCGGTTTCGTCTGTTCTCTAGAGGATCACAAAGACTCGCCCGGTTATCGGTCTAGCGTGTGCCAGCGCCGGAAATGAAATCTTGAATTGTAAACTTAAACTCTGCGCAGACGCTGCACCAGCCGCTGCCAGTATTCCCAAAGTTAGCGTTGCAATCGTTAGTCGCTTCAAGTCCACAGGTATCCTTCCGGGCGTAGCCTCGCCATTCGCGCAATTTTGAACGGCTGAGTCTACACCACACTCACGGGTTGTCGAAGGCCGATAAGGGCTCCCGCGACAGCCGTTGTCATTGTTTAAATCACACGATTCCAATAACTTGGTATACAATAGCCTCGCCTGAAAAGGCATCCACTCGACCGGACAAAAAAACCATTTCCGAGCTTCGGCTCGCGATTAACTTTCGTCTCGAAAGGACAATACTTTGAACAATCGATTGGTAACTCTCGCATTGTGTCTAGCACTCGCGTCTCCTATCTTCGCCCAAAAGAAAGAGGATGAGAGGCTCGCGAATTCGGCCACTGCCATGCAAGCCATCCTCTCCGGAGACAAAGGCCTGCCCACAAGCATTCTCGACAAGGCAGACTGCATCGTCGTCTTTCCAAGCGTGAAGAAGGTCGCGATCGGGATCGGCGGAAGCTATGGCCGCGGCGTGATGGTATGTCGCAGCGGAGCAAGCAAGGACGGTACCTGGGGCGCCCCGGCCATGTATAAGCTCGACCAGGGCAGCATCGGCGTGCAACTCGGTTCTACAGCAACCGATTTCGTGCTTGTCGTAATGAATGAGAAAGGTGCTGAGCAGATTCTAAACGGCAAGACGAAACTAGGAGGGAATGCGGCCGCCGCCGCTGGTCCTACAGGTGCTGCCGCTAACGGCTATAACGCCGATGCCATGAAGGTAGACGTCCTTACCTACTCGCGCACGAAGGGTTTGTTCGCGGGTGTTTCGCTCGAGGGCGCCTCCATGGACTCCGACGAGGACGCCAATAAAGCCGTCTACGGAAAGCCCGTCACCGCGAAGCAGGTTGTCGACGGAGGAGAAGCCACCCCTGCGGCAGGCAAAGCCTTGGTCGATCTTCTCGACAAGACGTCGCCGGCGAAAAAGTAGTCCAACAAACTGAAACCGTTTCGTGCGAGGCGCAGGTAACTGCCCGGCAGCATTCGCTTGCGCCTCGATCCACCCTGAATATCTTCGAGGTCATTCGCTCGCTCTCTGCAACTTCCAAACGCCCCAAGTTCAATCAAAAAGTTGCAGTGGACCCTTTCAGAAAACCCCTAGGCGTTAATCCTGCTGCCTTTAAGGTTTTTGGCCGATTCGCCCATTTCTTAATCTTAAGTATCTTCCTAACTGGATGGGCCAGTGTCTCAGCCCAAATTGTAGGGAATCGAGGAGGAGCAATGCTTTATTACGCTCTGGTTTTTCTGGTGATTGCGTTGATTGCCGGATTCTTGGGGTTTGGCGGCGTGGCTTTCGCCGCAGCTGGAATTGCCAAGATCCTCTTCTTCATCTTCCTGGTGATATTCGTCATTACCCTTGTAGCGCATCTTATGCGCGGTGGCACAGCCACGTAGCCTTGTACTGATCATCCCTTTGCCAAACTTGTGAAGCCGTTGGAGGACACATGAAATGGAAGAGTTTTTTCGCGTCAATCACATTGGCGATGTTGGTGATCGCCTTCAGCACGTCTGCCGACAAGGAAGCGAAAGAAGAAGACCGCGTCAAAGATGCGGGTAGGGTGATCACGGAAATTCTCAACGTTCCCGATGACATCCCCCAAGATTTGCTCGACAAGGCCGACTGTGTGGTTGTTTTCCCTTCCGTTTTGAAAGCTGCCTTCATAGTCGGAGCCAGCTATGGCCGGGGCGTAATGACCTGCCGCACCGGCCAGAGTTTTAATGGACCCTGGGGTGCTCCGTCGATGATGGCGCTTGAGGGCGGCAGCTTCGGTCTTCAGATTGGCGGGGAAGCGACCGACTTTGTCCTCCTAATTATGAACGACCGGGGAGCAAACGGTATTCTCGCCAGCAAGGTAAAACTGGGCGGTGATGCTTCCGTAGCGGCCGGCCCGGTGGGACGTTCTGCTTCAGCGGAGACTGACGCTTCGATGCGCGCCGAAATATTGAGCTACTCTCGGGCGCGCGGCGCCTTTGCGGGCGTTTCGCTCGAAGGCTCGACCATCCGACCTGACAACGACGCGAATGAGCGAATCTACGGCCAGAAGATGTCGGCTAGAGATATCGTGCTCCGTCACGAAACGTCGCCACCTCCGGCTGCGGCGCAATTGCTATCTACCCTGAACGCCAGGACGCCGCAACACAGACAGTAGCTGGTTCTTTACCGAAAGCAATAAAATGAGGCTGGCGCGAAAATCCGAGATTTCGCGCCAGCTTTCTCATTTGCGGCGGGTCTTCCCGGCGAATATGCTCCTTCCATCATCCCGACCACCTCGCGCACAAGCGCCTTCCAACCATCCTCCGCGGCTGAAGTTGCCCTCCTCGATTTGATAAGATACCGTCGCTATCGCGCTGAAGGTCGCATTGATATTCGTCACCCGCACATCGCGCTGCAATGATAAGTGCCACGCGAAGAGCGTGGAGGAACCAAGAGGCACAGGAAGCGGAGCGGCGAACTCGTTTGGGGCTGCCGCCTAAGCGACGCACTAAGTGGCTCCCGGTGGGATAAGGCCGCGAGCAGAACCCCAGGACCCGATTACGACAGTTAGGAACCCTTCTCAGCGGTAGGACTTGAAGTTGTTACGCTACTGCAGCTTCGCGTACTCGGCCTTGGCTTGCTTCAGGATGGGGGTGTCGGGGTCGGCATCTTTCCAGAGAGCGAAGAAATCCTGATACGCAGCTCGCGCTTTCGCCAGCGCCACACCCGTTGCTGAGCGCGCTTCGAGCGCATAAGCGCGTGCAAGTCCTAGGCGAGCCGGCGCTGCGGTGAGGAAGTTCAATACCATGCCGCGATGGTCTAGGAGTTTCTGAAATTCCGCCGCCGCCTTCTGCCCGTCGCCCAGTTTCAGATACGCTTCGCCGCGCACGAACGCAGGATAAATCGGCTCCACTTGAAATTGACTCGGCGAGTACAGATCGTAGCTCGTAGCTGGCGCGAGAATATCTACGGCTTTCTGCGCGTTTCCGCGGCTCAGCTCGTTACTCGCTGCAATCACGGGCAGCCAGTAGTGTTGAATCAGGGTGTCTAGAGGAGATTCACGGTTGAGCTTATCCGCCAAAGCCTGCGCCTTCGCCGCTTCGCCCGCTCGCGCCAGCGCAACAGCCGACAAAAGTTCCACGTCGCGGCCACCCTTCAACGCAAGCGCTTCGTTGGTCATCTCTCTCGCGCGTGCCGCATCGCCAACTTCAGCCTCACGCATCGCGGCATTCGCGGCCCAGATCGCCGCCGTCTCGGAAGCGCCTGCAGCCTTCGCGGATTCCATCGCGCGATGCGTCATTTCGCGCGCCTTCGCCATCCGTCCGTAATAAGCGTCCGTGTCCGATTGCGTGGAGAGCAGCACATCTTCTGCTCCAGGTTTTCCGGCCAACAACCGTACCTGCTCGGCCATGGCCTCGTTGTCGCCCTGAATGAATGCCAGGTAGTAACGCTGGAGACGAAGGCCGGCACCATCCAGCTTGGCAGCAATCGCTGTGTCGAAGGCTTGCTTTGCTTCGTCGAAACGATTCAGCGCGAGATATGTACCGATCAGGTTGCCGTATCCCACTACAGTGGGAGCGAGACGGATCGTCTCGCGCGTCTCTTCCGCCGCTTTTTCAAACTGGCCGATCGTCGAATAGGCCACGCCGAGATTATTGTGTGCCGTGTCGTCATTCGGATAGGCATGCGTCCATTCTAGGAAGGTCTGCACTGCTTTATCTTGCTCGCCTGTAACGAACTGGTAGTAGGCCGTTTCAATGTAGTAGCGCTCGCGGTCGCTCACGCGGTCGCGCAGATCAAAAGCCTTCGTGTAGTTCTCGGCTGCGAGGCTGGCCTGGTTATGCGTCGAGTAATACGTGCCCATGGCGGCCACGGCTCGCGCGAAATTCGGATCGAGGGCCACGGCGCGCTTGAGGTAGGGAAATGCGGCGTCAGTTTCGTTGGCCTGTTCCGCCTGCATGCCTTGCGAAAAGGCTTTCAGCGCTTCGAGCGAAGACGTCGTCACCTGGTCCAGCGGCCGGCTGAATTTCTGCACTGATGCGAGCGATTCGCCCAGCTTTTCCCGCAGCTCGTTACCCGCGGTTCCCAGGGCTCGCAACACGTCGTCGCGTCCCGTGGCCTCCGCTTCGGCGCTCGCGAGCGTGTCACCGTTCTGGCAGTTCACGGCCTTGAGGCCGATCAGGTAGTGGCTGCCCACCGCGCCGATGGAGCCGGCCAGCATCGCTTTGCTGTTCGTCCGCACGCAGACTTCGCGCGCCACATCCTGCGTCATGCGGTCGTGGATATTCTGATTCATCAGCTTGAGCGTGGCATTCACTTTTTCTCCGGAAAGCACGTTCAAGAACGGCGATTGCTCGAGCTGAATCGCGAGAGCTTGCTTCAGCGTGTCGTCAAAAACCGCGTCTCCGGTGCTGTTGGCAAAATCGGCGAGGACAATGCTGTCCCTTTCCGTCAGCGGCTTGTTTCGATGCGTGTGCCAGTAAAGTCCGCCGGCGATTAAGGCAGCAGCAATCAGGACTCCCGCAGAGACGAAAATCATTCGGTATTTCTTGATCCCGACGCTGGACGTCACGGCGGGAATAGCCGTGCTCGACGTGGGAGCCGCAGCGACGCTGACTACTGAACTAGAAACGGGAGGCGCCTGCGGCACGGTGGCTTGTGAGCCGCTCTGCTGGGCGACTGCCACTGCATCGGAACTTGCGGCTGCAATGCGGCCTGTGTCCGTGTCGCGCTTCAGCCGCTGCAGGTCGGTGCGCATGTCGGCGGCGTGCTGATAGCGAAGATTGCGATCCTTCTCCAGAGCTTTGTTAACGATTTGTTCAAGCTCGGCTGGCAGGTCAGGGTTTAATCGAATAGGAGCCACTGGAGCGCGGTTCAGAATGGCATCAAAAATCGTCGCCGTACTTTCCCCGCGAAAAGGCAATTGTCCTGTTGCCATCTCGTATAAAACAGCTCCAAATGAGAACAGATCCGTCCGTGCATCCAGTTCCTTACCCCGCGCCTGCTCTGGGGACATATACGCGACCGTTCCCAAGGTACTGCCGGGACTTGTCAGATGCTCCTCCGCTACAGCCGCCGTGGCTTCCATCATGACACCGGCTGTCTCCATGACCTTTCTGCTGACCGGCGTGAGCTTCGCCAATCCAAAGTCCAGAATCTTGGCGTGGCCGCGCTTGGTCACGAAGATATTCGCCGGCTTGATGTCTCGGTGGACTATGCCTTCGTCATGTGCGGCGTCCAATCCGTCGGCCACGTCAATTGCGATGGTGAGGAGTTGCTCCAATTCCATCGATCGGCCCGAAATTGTGTGCTTGAGAGTCTTTCCACCCAGAAATTCCATGGCGATGAAGGCATGGCCGTTCTGCTCGCCGATGTCGTAGATGGTGCAGATGTTGGGATGGTTCAGCGCCGAAGCCGCCTTGGCTTCGCGCCGGAACCGCTCTAAGGCTTGGGAGTCTTGGCCGACATCTTCGGGTAGGAACTTGAGGGCAACAAACCGGTCGAGGCGTGTGTCTTGGGCTTTGTAAACAACACCCATCCCCCCGCCGCCGAGTCGCTCCAAGATGCGATAGTGCGAAAAGGCACGGCCAATCAGAGGATCGGCATTTGCCATGAGCCGGTTATATTAGGCCGCGTCTGCGGGTAAGTCAATGTGGGCGTTTGGTTCCAGTGGATCGCATTTTGGCGATAAATCGCCTTATCACAAGTTACTGGGGTTATGAGTGAGTGCCGTAAACGACGCGGTTCACTGCTCACGCGAGTCTGCCCTCCCACTGAGAATGGATTCCTAACTGTTGTAATCAGGGATCGAAGTTATTTCGCTACGGCAGTTTGGCGTATTCCGCTTTGGCTTGCTTCATTATGGGAATGTCGGGTTCTGCGTTTTTCCAGAGGGCTAAGAAGTTTTGGTATTCGGTGCGGCTCTTGACGCTATCTCCCGATAGCGCGTAGGCACGTGCGAGTCCAAGGTGTGCCAGCGCGCCGATTGGCTCGTTCACAACGAGGCCAGGATGGTCGAGAATCTTCTGAAACTCGGCTGCGGCTGCGCTGCCCTGCTGCGCTGCCAGATAAGCTTCACCACGCAGATAGACGGGGTACAAGGCTTGGCCTGCCTGACCGAGTTCGTACGGAGCAACAGAGGCCAGCGCTTCGATTGCCTTGCCGGCGCCGCCTCCCTGCAGAGCAGCAACCGCGCGGATTGTGGGCAGATAGTTAAATTGGACAATGGTGTCTTCCGGGAAGCGCTTGGCCAGGTCGGCGGCCAGTCGCGCAGCTTGAGGGGCATCACCCGCCAGACCCAACGCGATGGCCGATATAGCTTCTACATCTCTGCCGGTTGAGAGAGCCAGCGCGGCCTGCGCTTGCTGCTTCGCCACGCTCATGTTGCCTACCAGTGCCTCGCGCCACGCAGCTTCGGCCTCGTATCCAGCCGCCGTTTCTTTTTGGTCGGCACGTTGGGCCGATTCGGACGCACGCCTCGTCAGCTCTCGTGCTTTGGAAAACTGCCCGGCATAAGCGGCCGTGTCGGATTGGGCATCGAGCATGATGTCTTCGAATCCGGGCTTTCCCATTACCGCGGCGACCTCACGCTCCATCCCTGCCGCATCGTGTTGCAGGAAATCAATGATGTATAGGATTTGGTGATTCGCAGGATTATCGAGATTGTGGGCTTGCGCCTCCTGAGCTGTGGCCCTGGCTTCGTCCAGGCGGTTCACATTCGAATAGGCGTTAACGAGGTTCGTGTAGGTGAGCCCGCTTCCGGGATTGAGTTTTAGCGACTCCTGCGTCGCAGCGAGGGCCTTATCATAGTTGCCCAGAGCGCCATAAATCGCGCTCAGATTGCCGGGCGGAATCTCGTCACGCGGGTAGGTCTGCGCCCAAAGTTCGTAGGCCTTGCGCGCTGCTTCCAGGTTCCCAGTGACGTAATTTTCATAGTGCGAAACGATGTAAAGCTTCTCCCGCTCGCTTACTCGTCCGCGCAGTTCGTAGGCCTTACGGGTTATTTCGGCACCACGGGCGGTCTCGCCCAGGTTGCTATAGGCCGTACCTAGCCGCGCGTAGGCCATAGCGAAATTGGGGTCGAGGCTGATTGCCCGCTGGAAAAGCGGGACGGCGGCAGCGTAATCGCGTTTCACGCTTGCTGTCTGGCAGCCCAGGCTGTAGGCCTGCAGCGCCTCCAGAGATGGCGTCGTCACGTTCTCTGCCGGCGCGTCATACTTTTGCACGGAGGCTAACGACTCGCCCAGCTTCACGCGCATTTTGGCAGCCCCCTCGCCCAGCGCTTTCAGCACCTGCTCCTTGCCGTTGGCCGTTACTTGCTCGTTCGCCAATACATCGCCGCTGCGGCAGTTGACTGCCTTCAGCCCCACAACATACTGGCTGCCTAAACTGGAGATGGAGCCTTCGATACTGGCAGCGCTGGCAGTGCGCTGGCAGACCTCGCGGGCCAACTCGCGCGTGAACCGCGCGTCCTTGGGCTGCGCCATCAGGGAGAGCGTATGCGCCACGTGCTCATCGGAGAGCAAGTTCAGATACGGCGACTGCTCCAGTTGTGCCGCCAACCCCTGCCGCAGCGTGCCGTCGAATACTGAATCGCCCGTGGTATTCGTGAAATCCGCCAGAACGATGGTGTCCTTCCCCGTTAAAGGCGGTGCGTGACGTGATCGAATGTAGAGGCTTCCGCCAGCAAGAGCGGCGACCACAACTACGGACGCAGGAATCACAATCTTAAGGAGTTTCTTGCTCCCCGCGATCGGAACGTCTGCGACTCTCACCGTAGCCGACGAACCAGCAGCCTGGACCGTGCCTGATGACGGTAAGGGTTGCTGAGCGAGAGGCTGAGAACCTGTATCCTGTAGAGCTGCCATTGACGCAGAACTGGCTGCTGCTACTCGGGCAGTACCCGTGTCTCGCTTCAGACGCTGCAGCTCTGACTTCATGTCCGAGGCATGCTGGTAACGCAGCGTGCGGTCTTTCTCCAGTGCGCGGTTGATGACATCCTCCAGTTTTGGCGGAATGTCGGGATTCAACCGCAATGGCGGTACGGGCGCTCGATTCAGGATGGCGTTGGTGATGAGGGCCGAACTTTCTCCGCGGAACGGCAGATTTCCCGTGGCCATTTCGTAGAGAACAATACCGAAGGAAAATAAATCCGTGCGCACATCCAAATCCTTGGCCGCTAACTGTTCGGGTGACATGTAAGCGACCGTGCCAACAGCCGTTCCCGGGCTTGTAAGGTGCTCTTCGCTCACCCCTGCCGTCGCATTCGAGGCGAGGGTCGCCCCTGAGGCCACAGCTTCGCGCTTGGGTGCCAGCTTTGCCAAGCCGAAATCCAGTATTTTGGCGTGCCCGCGCTTGGTTATGAACAGGTTGGCTGGTTTGATGTCGCGGTGGACTATGCCTTCCGCGTGCGCTGCGTCGAGTGCATCAGCAATCTCGATGGCCAAATCGAGAACGGTTTCTATTTCCATGGGGCGGCCGGCGATGCGATGTTTCAACGTCACACCGTCCAGGAACTCCATCACGATATAGGCCTGGCTGTTTTCCTCGCCGATGTCATAAATCGTGCAGATGTTGGGGTGATTGAGCGCAGAAGCCGCCTCCGCTTCTCGGCGGAAGCGTTCGAGCGCCTGATGGTCTTGGGCCAAATCTTCAGGAAGGAACTTCAGGGCGACCGGGCGATGGAGCCTTGTATCCTCCGCCTTATACACGACGCCCATCCCGCCGCCGCCGAGTCGCTCCAGGATGCGATAGTGCGAGATGGTGCTGCCAATCGGCGACTGGGGTTTCGGCATGAGTGGCGCATATCTTAGGCCGCGAGGATGGTCAAGTCAACGCGACGCCTGGCCTGCGAGTCTGGACGAGGTCGTCGCCGGCAAAAAGCAGCGGCTACTTCTTTCGCGCGATTTCCTCTATGAGGCGCTGGAATTCAGGATCGTCGTGAATGCAGGCGAGGTCGTTGTCGCGGGCGGCCCAATCCGGATTATGGTAGCCCGCCTCGATGGCTTTTTTGAAGGTCGCCAGAGCTTCGGATTTCATGTTCAAATTCCCGTACGTGCAGGCGGCATTGTAGAGCGTCAACGGGTCGTTCCCCCGCATGGCCACCGCCTTTTGTACTTCCGCGGTCGCCTCGGGCGTCCGGCCAACCGCCGCGTAGTTGGTGGCCAACAAGGAATGCGCTCTGGCGTCTTCGGGCACGGTTTCGAGTTGACGTTCCAAAGCGGCGATAAATTTTTCAAGAAGTTTGGCTGCGGCGGCTTTGTCTCCTGTCTTGATGAGGGCGAGTTGATAGGGGATGTACACATTGTAATCATCCCCGGCGGTAGCCAGGGCGCGGTCGGCCAGCTCGGCGGCCTCTTTAAAGCGGTCGGATTCATGGAGAGCCCGGCCGAGCGTGGAATATCCGTTGTCGCAGTCCGGCTTCAACTGAATGGCTTTGTGAGCCCAGCGAATTGCTTCCTCATATTGCTTCTGCGCGTAACACATCCGCGCGCGCGCTGCCATGGCCTCCGGCAAATCGGGATTGAGCGCAAAGGCGCGCTCGGCCGCGCGAAGGCCCTGGTCGATAAATTCCTGGCTGATGCCGCGCGCCTCCACCAGCAACCCGCAGACATTGGCTACTCCCGCGTAGGCAAGCGCGAAATCCGGATCCAGTTGGATGGCCCGCTGATACATCTGCATGGCGAAGTCCAGATTTCCCATCCGCCGGTATTTCCGCCCGCGCAGCAGACAGTCGTATGCCTCCGCATTCTCGGTCGGTTTGCTGCCGATCACATGTTCTTCCTGCGGTGTCAGCTTGATGCGAAGCGCGTGCGCGATGCTCCGCGCGATTTCTTCCTGCACGTCGAACACATCTTTCATTTCGCGGTCATAGCGCTCAGCCCACACGGCAAAGTCGCGGCCGGTATCCACTAGTTGCGCGTTGATGCGCAGCCGATTGCCGGCGCGGCGCAGCGTGCCGCCCAGCACGTACTTGGCCCCCAGTCGCGCCCCGATATCCGGCGCCGTGAGCGCCGCATCCCGGAACGCCAGCACCGTGGCGCGCGGGAGCACGTGCAGCCCCTTGATCTTCAATAATTCAGTGGTGATGTCTTCGGACATTCCGTCGCGGAAGTACTCATCTTCTTTGGCCCCGCTCATGTTCTCGAAGTACAGCACCGCCAGCGTATTCTCGGGACGGGCCACCGCCACGGCGCCAGAACTGGTAATCACCCGGCCCGATTCCGTCTCACGCTTCAGCCGCTGCAAATCCGTGCGCATCTCCGAAGCCTTCTGGTAGCGCATGCGCAGGTCCTTCTCCAACGCTCGCATGATGATGCGATCCAGCTCTGGCGGCATTGAAGGATTCAAACGGAGTGGCGGGACGGGAGCGCGATTTAGAATGGCCTCGAAAATTACAGCGGGGGTACTCCCGCTGTAAGGTTGCCGCCCGGTTGTCATTTCGTAGAGCACTGCTCCGAATGAGAACAAATCGCTGCGCGCGTCCAGGTCCTCTCCGCGCGCCTGCTCCGGCGACATGTACGCCACGGTGCCCATGGACTTGCCGGAACTGGTTAGCGTTTCATAGGCAAGTCCGCGGGTTGAGCCCGACCACTTATCCGCGGTCTCGCCCATGGCGGGGTCCCACGCAGCAGGCTTCGCCAGTCCAAAATCCAAAACCTTGAGGCGGCTTTGGGTGATGAAAATGTTTGCGGGCTTGATGTCCCGGTGAACGATCCCCTTGGCGTGCGCGGCATCGAGGGCATCGGCGATCTGCACCGCATATTCAATCACCTCCTCGGTGGGCATCGGCTGGTCCCCAATGCGACGCCGCAAAGTCTGGCCCTCAAGCAGCTCCATGACGATGAAGCGGCGGCCATTCTCTTCAGCAATATCGTGAATGGTGCAGATGTTGGGATGGTTGAGTGCGGAAGCAGCGCGCGCCTCGCGCTCGAATCGATCCAGCGCAGGTTGGTCTTGGGAGAGTTCCTCGGGCAGAAATTTCAGCGCCACCTGTCGGCCCAGGCGTGTGTCGTCAGCTTTATAGACGACGCCCATACCGCCGCCCCCGAGCCTCTCAATTATCCGGTAGTGGGGAGTTGCTTCGCCGCTCATGGTTGGCGCTGCACCTATTGCCGCGGCATGTTAGGCCGACCGTGTAAACAAGTCAATGTGCAGTCGGGATAGGAGATAGCGCGCTCTGAAACCGATCTCCCCTATACTATTTTTGTGACTTGTCACCAGTCTTTCGGGTTGTGAGTGATAACGCCTGTCGTCACCAAGTCGCCGACGTGAGCGGCATTGGCTTGGAGTATTGCGGGACACGTTCGCTTCAAAGCTGACTATGGCCGGGGTAGATTTGCGGACCGTTCAAGAGCTGATGGGACACAAAACCATTGCCATGACGGTTCGCTATTCGCACCTTGTGCCGAAGCATACTCTAGCGGCAGTCGAGCGATTGGAACCGCCCGCGCAGACCTCTGAGTTGGAAGATAGCGCCCATTCAGCCGGGCGAACCGACACTACCGACACCGAGGTTGTACCGCAGTCGGCGAACCAAGCGCCGAGATTGCAGTAACTGTTTTGTTGATTTAGTCTTGGACAGCCCGAGCCCGGGTGGCGGAATGGCATACGCGGGGGACTTAAAATCCCCTGACGCTCAAGCGTCGTGTGGGTTCGACCCCCACCCCGGGTACCAAGCTTTCTAGTTGAAAGTGCATTAGTTAATAAGCTTCTCTTTTTGGTGCACCTCTCGTGTACTCGAGAAGGGCAAGCGGATCTCGCTTCCATGCGTTCTCGAGATCGGCCTCAAGTTGATCCTGACGCGAACGTACCCACGGAGCATAGTGTCTCTCGGTAACACGTACGCTCTGATGACCCAGCAGGACTGAGACCCGCTCGTTAGGAACATTGGTCAGGAGCAGCTCCACTGCAAAAGTGTCTCGAAAGCGATGTAAGTGCCCACCCGGAACCTTTGCCAGCTCGAAAAGTTTTTGCAATCGCGTTTGCCAACTCCGTACCGCACTGTCTAACTTGCCGACACCGCTCCAGAAAAAGTATTTCTCGTTCACTTTTGGAGTAGCATCAAGCACCTCCACGACGAACGGTGGCAAGACGGTGTTGACGGAGACGCCCGTTTTTTTGCGTGTAAAGGAAAACACGATTACCTGCAATGCGATCGACGCTTAGGTTCACCACATCACCTATTCTCATTCCGCTGTAGCGAAGGAGAAGTATAAGCGCTCGCATCCGAACGGGCGTTCTGCAGTCCGGCGGCTGGCATTTCATCAGCGTATTTCTCGATCGCGGCTAAGATCTTCATCATGTCTTCGCGAGTGTACGGCAATGTCGGACACAAGGTGACTTTCGGCGACTTTAAACCGCTAGCGGGGTTTTCACGCAGCCATTTCCGATTCTGGGCGAATCGAAACAAAGCACGCAGACGTTCAATTTTTTTTTGCGCTAGAACGTGCGCCGTCTTTCCATCCCGATCGGAATCGCCCAACTGCAACAATATCAAGTTCATTTAAAAACCGTAGGTCGCGTTGTTGAGCAAATGCTTCTAATGAGAGGCGTGTTACGCATGCTTAGTCGGGCCGATCTACAGTAGATTTTCAACACTTGGGCTATCGACGGTAAATATCCGGTAACGCCCTTAATCAAGGCCGTGAGCGATCCTCCCAATCGACCCACTTGACGGGATGTGTCGTGAGGTAAGCATCTACGGCTTCACCGAGAGTCGCGAAGAAGGTTTGTTCGCCGAAGCGCGTGAAGAGTCCGAAACGCTTGAGCTTGTCCTTGACCGGATCCTTCATCTCTGCAAAGCACAATTCGATGGTGGCGGCGTGCAGCGTATCGTCGAGTTCAGAGACAGCATCGGCTGCCGTAACGTCGATGCTGGTGACCGGTTCCGCCGCGACTACGAGCCAGCGCACGGGCGTTGGTGAGCTTGCAATAGCTTCCAGAACGCGTTCGTGGAATTGCTCGGCGTTAGCGAAGAATAGAGGTGCATCCCAACGGAACAACACGAGGCCGGGGATCTGCCGTGCCTCACGATACCGAGTAATGTCGTGGTAGCCCTTCACCCGTTCGACCCTACCGAGGACGGCCGAATGCGGACGCCAGCCATCCCATAGGAACTCAATCACCGCAATCACGATCGCGATGGCAATGCCCGGAATGGCACCGAGTACCGCCACGCCCGCGAAGCAAACAATCGAAAGCCAGAACTCCCACCGCTGGATTCGATAAATGCGGCGCAGATCCGACACTTCGAATAGGCCGATTGCCGCGGCGATAACGACTGACGCGAGCGCAGTGTGTGGCAGATCCTTGAGCAGGTTGGGAGCAAGCACCAGCAACAACGCGATTGCAACCGCGCCCACGACCCCGGTCAGTTGTGTCCTGGCACCCGCCGCCTCGGCTACGGGTGTGCGCGATGAACTGCTGCTAATCGGGAAACCCTGAAAGAAGGCTGCAGCAAAATTGGCAACGCCTAGGCCCACCATCTCCTGGTTTGGATCGACCGGTGTCCGAAGACGCGCCGCATAGGTTCGAGAAAGCACGCTTGTGTCGGCAAATGAAACGAGGGCAACCGCGACGCCACCCATTATTATCGGGACTAGATCGTTAAGTTGGACGTGCGGAAGGCGTGGCGAAGGCAATCCTCGGGGCATTGGACCAAGCACCGATACTCCCGCACGTCTTGCGAGGTCGAACGCCGCGACAACAGTGGTGGCGGCGACTACCCCGATCAAGATGCCCGGGACGCGTGGCCAGCGCTTGAGGAACAAGATGAGAGCGAGCGTGCCCGCGCCGATCGTCAGTGCTACGAGGTTCGTATTTCCAGCGAGAACCTTTGCAATAATCCCCCAAGCTTGGCGTAGCGGTCCGTCGGCTTTGACAGAAAAACCAAAAAGCTTCGGAATTTGGCTCAAAAGGACCGTAAGCGCAATGCCATTCATATAGCCATAGCGGATTGGCTTCGAGAGCAGCTCAGTGATGAAGCCGAGTCGCGCAAGCCCTAAGCCAATGCAAACGAGTCCGGCAACTATCGCCATCATTCCGGCTGGTGCGACCGCATCGTTTGGATCGCCCCTCGAAAGTGGCAGGACAACAGTTAGGATTAAGGCCGCAAGGGCCGAATCTGGGCCCAGGATGAGAATGCGGCTTGGACCGAATAATGCATAGGCGAGCAGAGGCACGATCGTTGCGTAAAGCCCGCAGATACCCGGTACTCCAGACGCCTCGGCGTACGCGATGCCCACCGGCACAAGCATGGTCGTCATCACTAACCCGGCCACAAGGTCGTGTCGCAGCCAGGAAATCTCATATCGGTGCAGAGTGACCAACCCAGGGAGCCAGCGCATCAGGCCGGTTTGATTTCCCTGATTTGCGGGGCGGACAATACGACCGGGCTCTGCGGCTAGGGAAGACTGTGATTCGTTCATAAATCCCCAAGAAGAAATATGTTCGGCCTCTTGTGGCACTGTCAGTAGAATTTCGCGACTGTCAAAAATGCCAGCGCGAGGTCGTCAAGGCTTCGGAGCGGCCTCGACTACAATGCAATTTATATGTGGAATTTGAGAGTAGCTGCTGTTTTTTGACCATCGAACCCGGTAGGTGTCGAGAAAACTGGATCTGTAGTCCCCCGCGAAGATTGGGTTCCGAAAACCCTCTCGTGGCGCTCTCTCTAAACTATTGATTCTGCGTCTGCCCGAGAGCTTACCGTTGAACGTTCCGAAATCAACTGTTTTTCGAGACAAGCTGAAGAAGCATCGAATGCCGTATGATCGTCTGAAAGAATACTATGTCTGTCTGACGCGGCGGGGACCCAAGGCATGAGACGACTAAGGAATCATCTTTGGTATGACCTTCCAACCGATTGAAAACTACGGCGTGATCGGAAACATGCGCTCGCTTGCGCTTGTGGGCACGCACGGATCGATCGATTTTCTTTGCTATCCTGATTTCGATTCACCCACCGTGTTTGCTGCCCTACTCGACGACAAACTGGGCGGCAAATTTCAGATTGAGCCTCAGCTCAATAATAGTCGCGTCCGGCAGCTTTACTTGCCGGAGACTAATATCCTACTAACACGATTCCTCGCAGAGGAAGGCGTTGCCGAACTTACTGACTACATGCCCATTGAAACAAAGGGAGAAGACTCAAACGAGATCATCCGCACAGTGGCAGTTGTCCGAGGCGCGGTAGATTTCAGGATGCGCTGTCAGCCCAGGTTTAACTACGCAACGTGTCGGCATGCCATACAGGTCGATGGCGGGCGGGCGACTTTTGTGCCTGAGCATTCGTGCGCACCAATGGCGCTCTACTCCACGATTTCGCTCGAACAAGAATCCCAGGATGCAGTGGCGCATTTTAACTTGCGATCCGGAGAGACGGTTACATTTGTGTTTGGCCGCGTTCATCCTCATTTGCAGCGGCCGGATATGGACACCATTGGAGCTCGATTCCGTGAAACCTCGGATTTCTGGAGAAAGTGGATCGCGAAATCGAAGTACAAAGGACGCTGGCGAGAAGTCGTTAGCCGCTCAGCCTTGATGTTGAAGCTGCTCACGAGCCGCAAACATGGATCCGTGATAGCAGCCCCTACTTTCTCCTTGCCGGAAGAAATTGGTGGAGTACGTAACTGGGACTACCGATTCACATGGCTACGCGATGGAGCATTCACGCTATATGCGCTGATTCGACTTGGCTTCGTAGAAGAAGCGAAAGCATTCATCGAGTGGCTGAAAGGGAGGCTCGGCGACCACGCGCAACGAGGGCCGTTGCAGGTCATGTACGGCATCGACGGCAGGCAAAAGCTCGAAGAATCGACACTTAACCATCTGCGAGGTTACGAGGATTCGCGACCGGTGCGAATCGGAAACGCGGCTTACCAACAGTTACAACTCGACATTTATGGCGAAATGATGGACTCCATCTATTTGGCAAGCAAATACGGCGATCCAATATCAACTACTGGCTGGCGGGAAGTCCAACGCATGTTGGCATGGCTCTCGAAGAACTGGCAGCGGCCGGATGAAGGAATCTGGGAGGTTCGTGGCGGCCCACGAGAGTTTGTGCATTCTCGTTTTATGTGTTGGGTAGCTTTCGACCGGGCCTTACGGCTTGCACAGAAACGTTCCCTTTCAGGACCAATTGATGCCTGGCTCGCGACACGCGATGCGATTCGTGAGGATATCTTCAAGAACTTTTGGAGCGATGAATTGCAGGCTTTTGTGCAATCGAAAGGAGCAAAAGACATGGATGCTTCTGTGCTCCTCATGCCTCTGATGCGGTTCATCAGCCCAGTCGACCCGATGTGGTGTTCAACAATGAAGGCGCTTGAACAACGCCTGGTCCATGACACACTGGTTTATCGTTATGAGGCGGAACGCACCAATGTCGACGGAATCGCTGGTGGGGAAGGGAGCTTCACCGCCTGCTCATTCTGGTACATCGAATGCCTTGCCCGGACTGGCGAGTTGGAGAAAGCTCAGTTGCTTTTTGAAAAGCTCCTGGG
>Ga0306923_10000768_pt1 | contig 26363 bp, 20 predicted proteins | sample sta12Can44000108_FD_203841 | JGI IMG/M metagenome (GOLD analysis project Ga0306923, IMG submission 203841) | Lab enrichment of tropical soil microbial communities from Luquillo Experimental Forest, Puerto Rico - statanox.12C.anox.44.000.108 (v2)... | ecosystem: Environmental > Terrestrial >... | reverse complement strand
TCATGCACTTCAATGCGGGTTCTGTACGCCGGGGTTCCTGATGCTGACCGTGAACGCACTCGAAACCAATCCCGACCTCACGGACGAAGACATTCTCGATCTTCTCTCGTCCAATCTCTGCCGCTGCACCGGCTACCAGAACATCGTCAAGGCGGTGCGCAGCACGGTCGCCGAAATGCGGCGCGCGCCCGCGCGCTGAGTTTGGCAAACCAAACCCGAGAAGGACCGCTTCCGACAATCGCGATCATGCACTTGCGGCAGGAAACACCAAAGCCTGCTCGTCCGCGCCAAAACCGGGACCGAGCCCTTGGCCGTGGATTCCCACTTTCGCGGGAATGAACGGAGTAGAGCCCGCGTGCCGATCGACGTTCATGCCCATTACGTCCCGCCGCAATTGATTGACGCGGTCGCCACCCGAGGCAAGGACGTCGGTGTGCAGCTCGTCCCATCCGTCGGCGCTCCGCCGGCGCTGCATTTCGACTATGGCTTCAAGGTGCGGCCGTTCTTTCCTCGGCTGGTCGAGCCAGTGGCGCAGCGGCGGGCCTGGCTCGATGCGCAGGGCATCGATCGGCAGATCGTCGGCACTTGGCCGGACATATTCGGCTACGGCCTCGCTCCCGATGCCTGCGCCGCCTGGCATCGGATACTCAACGACACGCTGGCGGCGTGGTGCGCGGACAACTCGGACCGATTCGCCTGGATCGCCTCCGTTCCGCTGATTCGAGCGGAAGCAGCAGGGGAGGAGGCGGAGCGCGCAGCCAGTCTCGGCGCAATCGGCGTAATCATCTCGTCCAATATCGAGAACGTCAATCTCGGGGAGCTGCCGCTCGACGCGTTCTGGCGCAAGCTTGAAACGCTCGACTTGCCCGTGCTGATTCACCCGGTTCTGGTCGCACCGGCGCCGCGTGCTGCCAAATTCGCTCTGGCCCAGGTTGCGCAGTACACCTTCGATACCACGCTCGGCATCGGCTCGGTGCTGATGTCCGGCGTGCTCGATCGTTTTCCCCGCCTCAAGCTGGTGCTGGCGCACGGCGGCGGCGCCTATCCCTACCTCGCCGGCCGATTCGACGTCATGCATCGGCGCATGGACCGCGCTGCGCAGGGCGACGTCGCGAGCAGGACGCCGTCCGCCTACGCCGCGCAAATGACGTATGACAGCATCGTCCATGCACCCAAAGCATTGCGCTTTCTGATCGACTTGGTCGGACTTGATAATGTCGTGCTGGGGACTGATTATTCGTTCCCGCCCGCCGACATGGAGCCGCTCGCGCTGCTGCGCTCTGCGGGGTTGTCCGCCGCCGGGATCGAGGCGATCGCCGATGCAAATCCGCGCCGTGTGTTCTCGCGTCTGCGCTGAGCGATAGCGAAGCACGGGACTGAATGGCCGGTCATACCAAGAACGACCGTCGCGGCTGGGTCGGCCGCTCGATCTGGCGGCTCGAGGACCCGACGTTGGTCGCGGGCCACGGCCGTTTCACCGCCGATCTGCGGGCGGCGAACTGGGTCCGCTTCGTGCGAAGCTCGGTCGCTTCGGGGAGAATCATACGGATTGCGCCACCCGAGGGCGCGACGATCATCACCGCCGCCGAACTCGCCGCCGTCAAGCCGATCCGGCCAATGTTGCACAAATTCAATTACGTGCCGATCAGCCAGCCGGTGCTGGCGCGCGACGTCGTGCGCTTCGTCGGCGAGCCGATCGCTGCGGTGATCGCGCCGACGCGGGAAGAAGCCGAGGATACGGCCGATCGGGTTGAGATCGAAATCGAAGAGATGCCGGCGATCGTGGGCGCGCCTGCCGCGCTCGCACACGGCGCGCCGCGCGTCCACACCGAGGCGGCGGGAAACGTCATCGTCGAAGGACGCCTGAGGACGCCGGAATTCGCCGCCAAGGTCGCGCGCGCGCAGCGATGCATTCAAGTCGACATACGTTCGCATCGGCAGAACGCGCTGCCGATGGAGCCTCGAGCGGCGCACGCGGCATGGGACGCTGCGAGCGGCCGCATCACACTCACCTGCGCCACGCAGACGCCACATGCGATGCGGACCATCATTGCCGATCTGATCGCAATGCCGGAACCGGACCTGCGGGTTATCGCGCCCGATGTCGGCGGCGGGTTTGGGCAAAAAATGTCGCTGGCGGCGGAATACGTGGTCGTGACCTGGCTCGCGCGCAAGCTCAAGACGTCGGTCGCTTGGGTCGAGGATCGGCGCGAGAACCTGGTCGCCTGCTTCCATAGCCGCGACCAATCAATCTCGCTCGATGCAGCATTCGATGATAACGCTAAACTGATCGGCCTCGCCGCGGATATCGTGGCGGATGTCGGCGCTTATTCCTGCTATCCCACGACCAGCGCAGTTGAGCCGCTGATGGGCATGGCGGAGCTGCCCGGCCCCTATGACGTGCGCGAATATTCCTGCGTCTCCCGGGGAATCTTGACCAATAGCTGTCCGATGGCTCCCTACCGCGGCGTCTCACGCCCGGTGATCACGTTCGCGGTCGAGCGGCTCATGGACAAGGCGGCAGTCGCCTTCGGCCTAGACCCGGTGGAGATCCGCCGCCGCAACCTGGTGAAGAGCTTTCCCCATACATCGGTGACGGGCCTCATCTTCGATGGAGCGACCTATGTCGAAACCATGGAAACGGCGGTCAAAGCCGTCGACGTGCCGCAATTCCGCGCTCGGCAGCAAAAAGCGCGCGCCGAAGGCCGCTATCTCGGTCTCGGTATGGCGACCTTCTGCGAGCGCACGGGCTATGGCACGCAGGCATTCGCTGCGCGCGGCATGGAAGTGACCCCCGGGTGGGAAACCGTCGAGATGACGATGGACCCATCCGGTTTCGTCGAGGCGCGGATCGGTGCATCTCCACATGGACAGGGCCTGCGCACCACGTTGTCACAGATCATCGCCGACGAACTCGGCACCTCGCCGGAGCGCATCAAGATTGTGCACGGCGACACCGATCGCACGCCCTACGGCTGGGGGACCTTTGCCAGCCGCTCGCTGGTGATCGCTGGCGGCGCGACATTGCTGGCGGCGCGCAAGGTCCGTGCCAAACTCGCGAAAATGGCGGGGCTCATACTCGAGGCATCGGCGGAGGACATCGTGCTCGAAGCCGGCGTCGCGCGTGTCGCTGGAACGGATCGATCCATCCCGATCGTAACGCTAGCACGCACCGCTTATCATCAGATCCACCAGTTCAAGGGCGAGATCGGTCCAGGCATCAACGAGAATGCGACCTATGATCCGCTAGGAACGTTTTCCAATGCCTGCCATGTCGCGGTGGTCGAGGTGGACGTAAAGACCGGCCGCGTGAGGATCGAGAAGTTTCTGGTCGCGGAGGACGCAGGACGTCTCATCAATCCCATGATCGTCGACGGGCAGATCCACGGTGGCGTCGCCCAAGGCATCGCCAACGCGCTATTCGAGGAGATCATCTACGACGACACCGGCAACATCCTTACCGCAAGTCTTGCGGATTATCTCCCGCCAACGGCGCGGGAAATCCCGCCGATCGAAGTCCACCATCTAGAGACGCCGACCCAAGCGTCCGTCACCAAGGCGAAGGGATTGGGGGAAGGTGGTGCGATCGGAGCGCCGGCGGCGGTCCTCAACGCTATCAACGATGCGCTGTCACCATTTGGCGTATCGATCGATGAATTTCCTGCAACCCCGCAACGCATCCATGCGGTGCTGCGCGCAGCCGGCGCACCTGACCGAGGCTTGAGATGAGCGTTGTCGGCCGCTCGGTGCGACGTCTCGAGGACCCGCCGCTGGTGAGAGGGCGCGGCCAGTTCGCGGCCGATGTTGCCTTTCCGCACATGTTGCACATGCGCGTCGTGCGCTCCGCCCACGCGCATGGCCGCATCGTGTCGATCGACGGCTCTGCCGCGGTCGCCCTGCCTGGCGTTGCTGCGGTATGGACGTCCGCCGATGTCGCGGAAATCCCGCCGATCGATTTTCGCCTGACCCGCATTGAAGGCCTGACACCATATCGCCAGCCGATCTTGGCGCGGGCGCGCCTGCGCTATGTCGGCGAGCCGGTAGCGGCGGTGTTCGCGACCGATCCTTACGTGGCGGAGGACGCAACCGATCTCGTTGCCATCGAAGTCGAAGATTTGCCGGTCGTTCTCGACGCGAGCGCAGCGCCTGGCGAGTTCGAGCCGGGCTGCTCGACCGAGCCGGCGATTGTCGAAAAGTCCTATGGAGATGTCGCGGCCGCGTGGCGCGATGCGGCGATCGTGGTGGAACTTGATCTCGCCATCGGGCGGCATTCCGGCGTCCCCTTGGAGACGCGCGGCGCCGTCGCTCGCTACGATGCCGCTCGCGACGTGCTGGAGCTCCACGGCGCGGCGAAAGTGCCGCACTGGAATCGGGACGCCATCGCCCGCATGCTCGGCCGCAGCCCTGCGAGCGTGCATCTGATCGAGGGGCACGTCGGCGGCGGCTTCGGCATTCGTGGTGAGCTCTATCCCGAGGACGTGTTGGTCTGCCTCGCCGCGCTACGCTTCGGCCGGCCGGTGAAATGGATCGAGGATCGGCGCGAGCATTTGATCGCGGCCAATCATTCGCGCCAGCAGCAGCACAAGGTGCGCGCCGCGGTCGACGCCGAGGGCCGCATCCTCGCCATCGATGACGAGTTCTTCCACGACCAGGGCGGTTATGTGCGCACTCACGCGGCGACGGTGCCCGATCTCGCGTCGGCGATGTTGCCGGGGCCGTATCGTGTACCGGTCTATCGGGCCATTGGCCACGTGCGGCTCACCAACAAGACGCCGTGCGGCACCTATCGTGCCCCGGGCCGATTTGAAAGCACATTCGTGCGCGAGCGGCTGATGGACGCGATCGCGGCGCGGCTTGCGATCGATCGGATCGAGATTCGCCGCCGTAATCTCATTGGCAAAGCCGAGATGCCGTACAACCGGCCGCTCGGGACGCTCGGCACCGAGATCGTACTCGATTCCGGCGATTATGCCGGTCTCCTCGACAAGGCGCTCGTAGCCGCCAAATGGCGTGAACTGCAGGATGAGGTTAAGCGCCGGCGCGACGACGGCAAATGCGTCGGCGCGGGACTTGCGCTGTTCGTCGAGAAGAGCGGGCTCGGACCTTACGACGGCGTGCGGGTGTCAGTCGACACGTCGGGTACGGTCGAGGTTGTGACCGGCGCTGCTTCGCTCGGGCAGGGGATCGAGACGGTCGTGGCGCAGATCTGCGCCGATGCGCTTGGGGTCGACTATCGGCGCGTGCGGGTCGTTCACGGCCGTACCGACCGCATTGCATTCGGTATGGGTGCCTTCGCATCGCGCGCCACGGTGATGACGGGCGAAGCGACGCGGCGCGCGGCGGTCGAGGTTCGCACCAAGGCCATCGACGTCGCGGCGGCACTCATGCAGCAAGACGCCAGCACGCTTGCGGTGATCGACGGCAAGGTGGTGCGCCAGGGTGGCGATGGTCCCTCCATCACCCTGGGCGAGATCGCCAAGGCGTTGGAGCCAACATCGAAGCTGCTCGGCTCGCGCCTGCCCGGTCTTTCCGCTGATGGCTGGTTCTTCAGCCAGCACATGACCTACCCTTATGGGGTGCACATCGCGGTTGCCAACGTCGATCGCGAGACCGGCGGCGTGACGATCGAGCGGTATCTGCTCGCCTATGATATCGGCCGGGCGGTTAATCCGATGCTGGTGGAGGGCCAGCTCGCGGGCGGATTCGCGCAGGGGATAGGCGGCACGCTGCTCGAGGAATTCCGCTACGACGAGCGGGGCGAGCCGTTGTCGGTCAATTTCGCCGATTATCTCATGCCAACCGCACGTGAGGTGCCGGCGCTCGACGTGCTGATCACGCAGGACGCCCCTTCCCCGCTCAATGCGCTGGGCTTGAAAGGCGCGGGCGAGGGTGGCGTCAACGCGGTAGGCGCCGCGATTGCGGCGGCCATCGACGATGCGGTCGGAATTTCGGGCGCCATTACCCGCTTGCCGGTGACGCCGCAAAGGTTGCGGGAGATTCTCAAGCGGGCGGAGCGCTGATCCTTCAGGACATCACACAGACAGCAGCCGCCGCTGCGCCGTCATGTCGCTAGCGAGATCGGCCATGCGGCCGTGCCATTGCAACTGTCCCTTCTCCAGAACATAAGCGCGGTCGCAAACGAGCTCCGCGAAATGAATGTTCTGCTCCGATAGCAGCACCGACAGCCCTTCCTTCTTGAGTTCGATGATTGTGTTGGCCATCTGCTCGACGATCACCGGGGCAACCCCTTCGGAGGGCTCGTCGAGCAGCACCAGCAGCGGATTGCCCATCAGCGTGCGCGCGACGGTGAGCATCTGCTGCTCGCCGCCGCTCATATGGGCGCCGCGGCGATCGGGCATGTCGCGCAGATTGGGAAAGATGGTGAAGAGCTTGTCCGGGGTCCACGATGGGGCAGGGCTGCCGTCTGGATGGTGGCGGACCCCTTGCCGGCCGATGTCGAGATTTTCGGCGACGGTGAGGTCGGAGAAGATGCGCCGGTCCTCGGGCACGAAGCCGAGCCCGCGGCGCGCGATCTCGAACGGCTTGAGATAGGAGATGTCTTCGCCGAGAAAACGGACGGTGCCGCTGCGTTGCGGGATCAGCGCCATCAGCGTCTTGAGAGTAGTCGACTTACCGGCGCCATTGCGGCCCATCAGCGCCACCACCTCGCCGCGTCCGACGTGGAAAGAGAGGTCGAACAGAATTTGCGCGGCGCCGTACCATGCCTTGAGCGAGCCCGCTTCGAGTATCGCCGCGCTCATGGTCGCGCCTCGCCGTAGGGTTTATACGTGCGGCCGGTCCCGAGATAGACTTGCTGCACTTGCACGTTATCGCGAATTGCCGCAGCGTCCCCGTCCGCGATCACCGCGCCGCGTGCCAGAACGATGATGCGGTCGGCATAGGCGAACACCACGTCCATCGAATGTTCGGTGAACAACACCGAAATCCCGCGCTCCACCACAAGCCGCTTCACCAATGCGATCAGCTCGTTGCGCTCGCGTGGCGCCATGCCGGCGGTCGGCTCGTCCATCAAGAGAAGCCGCGGCTCGTTGGCGAGGGCGATGGCGAGCTCGACGCGCTTGACGTCGCCATAGGCAAGCTCTTTGCAAGCACGCCTGGCGAACGTGGCCATGCCCACCTGGTCGAGCAGTTCAACCGCCCGTTCGCGGTGGCGCGCCGGGAGCGCTCCTGTGAAGCGGAAGATCTCCGCGTGATGGCTGACCAGCGCGATCTGTACGTTCTCGGCAACCGTCATCGAGCCGAAGACGGCGGCAACTTGAAAGGTGCGGCCGACGCCGAGACGCCAAACATCGCGCGGCTTGAGGCCGACGATGCTGCGGCCGGCAAATTCGATGTCGCCGTGATCGGGCAGGAGTTGTCCGTTGATCATATTGAAGCATGTCGACTTCCCCGCGCCGTTGGGGCCGATCAGCGCCAGGAATTCGCCTTCTCCGACCTCAAAGCTGACATTCTCGACCGCGTGCACGCCGCCGAATGCCTTCGACAGGTTGCGCACGCGCAGCACGCTCATGCCGGCTTTCTCCGCGCCGCAGCACGCTTGCTCAGCGCCCCAACAATGCCGCCCGGGAATACGAGCACCAGCAGCAGGATCACCGCGCCGAGGAGGCCGCGCCAGAAGGCGGTTTGGCGCATGACGTTGTCCTGCAGCACCGTGAATACGGCGGCGCCGACGATCGGTCCGGTCAGGGTTTGGATGCCACCCAAGAGCACCATGACCATGGCGTCGATCGAGCGCGATACCCACGCCACATCGGGCGAGATCGTTCCTTTGGCAAACGCAAAGGTGCCGCCAGCCAAGCCGGCCAACATCCCCGCTATCGCGAAGCCGATCCAGTGCACGCGCTTGACGTTGATCCCGATCGCCTCGGCGCGCAGCACCGAGTCGCGGCCGGCCCGCATGGCGTAGCCGAACGGCGCGAATAGGAAACGCCGTAAGAGCAGAACGCCCGCGACTGCAACGGCAAGCGTCAAGAGGTAAAAGGCCGCACGGCTATCGAACGGCGCCTGCGGCCAGATACCGAGAATGCCGTTCGACCCGCCGGTGACATCCTCCCACTGAAACAGCACGGACCACACGATCTGGGCGAACGCCAACGTCAGCATCGCGAGGTAAACCCCGGAGAGTCGCACCGCAAACCACCCGAACAACAGTGCGCCAAGCAGAGCCGCGATCGGGGCGGCGATAAGCGCGATCGGCGTCGCCGCGGCGAGAAACTTCACCATCAGCGCCGCGCCGTACGCGCCAAGTCCGAAATAGGCAGCATGACCGAAGGAGTGCATGCCGCCGGGGCCCATGATGAAATGCAGCGAGGTGGCAAACAGAATCGCGATCAGTACGTCAATCCCGAGCACCAAGGCGTAGGGCGAGACGTTCGCGAGCGGGAGCAGCAGCAAGCAGATCAGCACGGCCGCCGTTGCCGCCTTGAACGGCAAAGTCGCGGGCCGCATCGGATCATCGATCTCGGCGGGGTTGCGCACGGCGGGTTGCGGCCGGCCGAGCAGGCCATAGGGGCGCACGATCAGCACGATCGCCATCACCAGGAATTCCGCGACAAGCGTGAGCTTGGAGAAGTTCACCGCAAACGTGCCGAAGTGCACCAGGCCGAGCCCGATGCACAGCGCCTTCACCTCGGCGATGATGACGGCGGCGAGGAAAGCGCCCGTGATCGAGCCCATGCCGCCGACCACCACGACGACGAAAGCGTCGCTGATGACCACGAGATCGAGCCCAAGATTGGCCGGCTCGCGCGCCACCTGTAGCGCTCCACCGAACCCGGCGAGAAAGGCGCCGAGCATGAATACCACGGTGAAGAGCATGGCCTGGTTGACGCCGAGCGCGCCGACCATCTCGCGGTCTTGCGTGGCGGCGCGGATCAGGCGGCCGAAACGGGTCTTGGCTAGCATTAGATGAATCAGCAGCAAGACCAGCGGACCGATAGCGATCAGGAAAAGGTCGTAGGTCGGAAAGTTGCGTCCAAGAATTTCCACCGAGCCGCGCAAACCCGGCGCGCGTGGCCCGAGCAGGTCTTCCGGTCCCCAGATGTATTGCACCGCATCGTTGATGATGAGCACCAACGCAAAGGTGGCGAGCAATTGAAACAGCTCCGGCGCCTGATAAATGCGGCGCAGCAACAGCAGCTCGATGAGCGCCCCCAGCGCGGCCACCAGCAACCCGGCGGCGACGATGCCACCCCAAAAGCCGAGCCCGTTGCCGACCTTGATGGCAAAAGTCGCGGCGAGATAGAGCCCCAGCATGTAGAACGAGCCGTGGGCGATATTGATAATGCGGGTGACGCCGAAAATGAGCGAGAGTCCCGCGCCTACGAGGAATAGGCTCGATGCCGCGGCAAGGCCGTTGAGCGCCTGGAAGAGAAGAGCTTCAAGACTCATGACGAGCGCTCGCCGTTACAGCACCCTCTCCACAAGAGGAGAGGTCGCTGTAACGACGACCACGCTTGCCGTCCCATTGTCTTGAATATGCGGGACAACGATCCGATTGGTCGGAATGCGGGTGCACTCAATTCATCGCCGCGGCCGGACGCAGCTTCTTCACCTCCTCGTCGGATGGCATCACGCTCGTGCCGTCGACATACTTGAAATCGGTCATCGTCCCCTTGCCGTCTTTGAGCCCGATCTTGCCGACGAAGGCGCCCAGCGTTGCCTGATGGTCGTTGCCGCGGAATTCGAACGGCCCAAACGGCCCCTCGACCTTCAGCCCGCGGAAGGCGGCGACGAGCTTGTCCGTGTCGGTGGAGCCTGCTTTGCTGATGCCGGCGGCAAGCGAGTTGATCGTATCGTAGCCGACCACTGAACCCAGCCGAGGATAGTCGTTCCAGCGCTTCTGATAGGCCGCCACGAATGCCTTGTGTGCCGGCGTGTTGATCGCATCCCAGGGATAGCCGGTGACGATCCATCCGACCGGCGCCTCGTCCTTGAGTGGATCGAGATATTCCGGCTCGCCCGACAGCAGGCTGACGACGGTACGGTTCTTGAACGTGCCGCGAGTCGTGCCCTCGCGCACCAACTTGGCGAGGTCACCGCCGAACAGCACGTTGAAGATGGCGTCGGGCTTCGCATCGTCGACCGCCTGCGCGACCGCGCCGGCATCGACCTTGCCGAGCGGCAGCGCTTGCTCGGTCACGAACTCGACGTCCGGCTGGGCTTTCTTAAGCATCTCCTTGAACCAGGTCGCGGCCGACTGGCCGTACTCAAAGTTGGGATAGATCAAGGCCCAGCGTTTTTTCTTCGCTGCGACGGCATCGGGCATCAGCATCGCTACCTGCATGTAGGTCGAGGGCCGCAGGCGGAACGTGTACTTGTTGCCGTTCTGCCAGGTGATCTTGTCGGTGAGCGGCTCGGCCGCGAGAAAGAACACCTTCTCCTTTCCGGCGAACTCGGTGACGGCGAGCCCGATATTGGAGAGGAAAGTGCCGGCGATGATGTTGGTTCCCTCGCGGGTGACGAGCTCATTGGCCACGCGGACCGCATCGCCGGGGCTCGCGCCATCGTCGCGGGATACAACTTCGAGCTTCTTGCCGAGGACGCCGCCCTTGGCATTGATGTCCTCGACCGCGAGTTCCCATCCTCTCTTGTAAGGCTCGAGGAACGCAGGCTGCGCCTTATAGCTGTTAAGCTCTCCGATCTTGATCGTGTTCTGCGCGACGGCGGGCGTGCCGAGACAGAGGGTGCTCGCTGTGGCCAGCCAAAAGAGCCGAGATCCGATGCTCATGCGGTACTCCATGTCGTGAGGTTTGCAAACCGTGCAGTCTTGCGCTTGTCGACAAGTAGTGAACCGGGCCAAAAGCTTGTCAAGGTCGCTTGATCGCGCAGGCGAGGGTCCCTCACCCATTCAGGAATGTTTGCAACGGCTGAGCTGCCCTATCCCCGCCGCGCGGGGCGAGGCGCAGTCAGTCGCATCGTTTCACTTGCGATCGCGCAGGCGATCCATCAGCGATTTTTCTTGGCCGCCGTCGACCTCGATTTGGGTGCCATTGACCATGTGCATCAGCGGCGAGGCTAACATGACCACGAGGTTTGCGACCTCTTCGACTTCGGCAATGCGGCCCAGCGGGATTGAGGCCGGAGCAAGTTTGTCGGCCTCCTCATACGAGAGTTTCATGTCGCGCGACATTGCCGTGACCAACCCGGCCCAGCGCTCGGTCCGCACCGGCCCGGGATTGACCGCGCAGAAGCTGATGTTGTGCTTGCCGTATTGGCCGGCGAGCGAGAGCGTGAGGTTCTGTCCCGCTGCATTGGCGGCGCCCGGTGCGATCTCCCAGTACGATGGTTTGACGCCGTCATTGCCGATCAGATTGACCACGCGGCCGCCGCCCTGCTTGACCATGATCGGGAGGACGTAACGCAGGCAGCGCACATAGCCCATGAACTTGAGCTGCAGCGATTGTTCCCAATCAGCTTCCGACAGATGTTCGAGTACCCCGCCGGGCGAGGAGCCGGCATTGTTCACCAGGATGTCGACTCGGCCGAGCGCCTTGTGCGCTTGCGTCACGAAATTCTTGGCATCGGCGTCCTTGCTGAGATCGGCGGGGATCGGCACGATCCGGCGATTCGTTTCGCGCGCGATCTCGGCCGCCGCCTTCTCGAGCGGCTCCTTGCGGCGTGCGCAGATTGCGACATCAACGCCCTCTTGCGCGAGCGCGCGGGCGATGCCCTTGCCGATTCCCGCGCTGCCGCCGGTCACCAGCGCGGTCTTGCCGTCGAGCTTAAGGTCCATCTCGGTCTCCTCGTGCGGTCTGCCTTGGTTATCGGCTCAGGCCGGTTTATGCGCGAGCCAGCGGCCCGCCTCCGCCGCGGCGAACAACTCGGCAAGCGCGGCATTCACCGCCGCCGGCTCCTCGCTGTTGATAGTGTGCCCTGCCCGCGGCAGGACCAAGAGCGCCGCCGTCGGCGCAGTGCGCTTGATGAAGAGACTGCCGTCGAGGCAGAGATCGTCCTCGTCGCCGACAATCACCAGGAGCGGCACCGAGAATTGCTTGAGATCGGCTTCCATCTCCCACAGCGTCGGGCGCTTGAGCTGAAGGTTCAGCATAGTGAGCGCGTGCCCCTCGGCCGAGTGCTCCGCGAGCATGCGCGCAAATTCGGTCCAGCCGCGCGGATCCTTGTGCTTGAACGCCTGGCGCATGGGCGCATCGGCGTATTTGGCGCCCGCGACGGCGATGCCTTCCTCGGCAAACATTTTTCCGGTCTCCGCCGCCAATGCCTTCATGGCATTGCGCGTCTCGAGGTCGGCTGCCGAACCCCAACCGCAACCCGCGGCGGCCACCGACAGGCAGCGCTGCGGATACCGAATGCCGACGTGCAGTGCGGTGTAGCCTCCCATGGAGTGCCCGACCACGTGCGCCTTGTCGATGCCAAGCGCGTCCATCACGGCGATCACGTCGTCACGCGCGATCTCTTGCGAGTACCGGGCGGGATCGGACGGCACGTCCGAGGGCGGATAGCCGCGCTGACTATAGGTGACGCAGCGGTGATGGCGACAAAAGTAGCGCACCTGCGGCTCCCAACTGCGGTAGTCGCCAGCATATTCATGCACGAAAACGACCGGCGTCCCCGAGCCGACCGCCTCGACATAAAGCTTCACGCCGTCCGGTGCGGAAATCTTCGCCATTGCGGAGTTTTCAAGTGCGGCTCGAGCGGCGCGACGTTGCGCAGCGGCAGAAGGCTAGTGGAGCGGCTTGGCGTCCGCAATGGCGGGCTTAGCGCGACATGTGCGCCCTGGCCGCATTGCCGACCGCTTCGACGTCGTCGCCCGCATCGAGGAAGGCGACGATGCGGCAGGGACAAGCTTCGAGGCCTTGGTAGCGCCAAGGGAACGCGCCGATCAGCGCCCGCTTGTTGAGCATGAGCTCGATGTCGCCGCCGAGGTTCTCGGCGTGCAGCAATCCCTCCTGGAACGCCCAGCTGTGGAACGGAAACACGTCGGCGACCACCCGCCGTCCGGACCTCTTGTGGATGTATTCGAAGGTGCCGAAGAACTCGGCCGGAGTTTTGCCGTGGAGCTTGGTGAATTGCGCGGCAATATCGGGCCGCATAGCGCGGATCGACGTGTTCATGGCGTGATCGCACGACCCCGTATCCATCCCCCACCATTTGATCTTTTTCTTCAGCATCCAATGCAGGGTGTCGAGATTGGGGCCGGGGTGAAAGCAGAAATACTTCACCAGGTCCTGCTGTGGGCGGCCTTCGTAGTGGCGGTGCCAGCCCGTATGCAGCAGCAGGATGTCGCCGTCGCGAATATCGGCGCCCGCGCTTTCGATGATCTCCGGCGTGATCACGGCCCAGTCAGACATCTTACCGGAAATATCGACCACCACGCCGCGATTGAGCAGATAATCGAGCGGCAGCGAAGCCATATCCCCCTTGGGATCGTCGGTCGCGTGCATGGCGCCGTCGAAATGGGTGCCGACGTGAAGGGCGGTCTCGATGCGCTGCGCGACGATCGTCTGCGTCTGCAGGTTCTGCGCGTAATACATCCTGTTGCCGGCGTACCCGACCCATCCCGGGGTGTGCACGTTCATCACGTGGCTCATGTCGACGATTTTCATCGCTTACCTCACGCCTTCGTCTTCAGAAACTGAGCGCCGAACGCACCGCAATCACCCACGCGTTCGGTCGCAAGCTTCCGTCGTTGTTGAGAACACCGCCGCCAGGACGGATGATGTATTGCACCTCCGGCTGCAGCATCCACCAGGGCGCCAGCTGCGTCTGATAAATCATCTCGATCATGGTCTCGCCGCTGCGCACCGGATAGAAAAAATTTCCGAACAATCCGATATCGGAATCAAGTCCGCGAGCGTTGTCACCGACGCGAGCGTAGGCTGCCGCAACGCCGACCTTGTCATTTGGCCGAGGCGCGATGAGGCCTTTGTAGATGAAGCCTCCGTCGGCGTAAAAATTGATCAGATTGCGATCGTTCGGCACACCGCCGGCGCGAACGAACGCGGAGAGACCTTGGTCGTCGCTGCCGGGCACGCGATAGAGCATCTGATCGATGACGCCGTAGACGCCGCCATCGCCGGTGTGATTGAGGGGGATGCCGGTCGACTGCGGGTCGGCCAGCGACAGGCCGGTATTGTCAAAGCGCTGATCGCCGAAGCGCGGGCGGGTGTGATACCAGGCGCCGATGCGGTACGCGCCGGGAAGTCCTTTGGCGTTCTTTCCTTGGTTCGGCAAATAGCTCGCCTCCGCGATGAAGAAGGCGCCGCCGCGAAAGCTGATGACGGTTCCGGTCGGAAGCGCTGTCGGCTGATTGGAGCCGTTGCCTCCAATGGGATCGCCGCTGAATACCGCGCCTTGGAATGCCCACTCGTCCGCTGGCGTGACCCGGATGCGAAGGCCGGGAGCGGGAAGCGGATAGGCCGGTCCTCCTGCGGGAAGATTGGCGGCGAGAAACGTCGGCCAGCTGATGCCGTTGTTGATGAAGTTCGCGGCCGTCTGGCTCTGCAGAAACTGGCTGTCGGCCGACATCAGCCCTACGCGAACGGACAAGCGTTCTTTGAAGTTCTGTTCGTACCAGAAGGAATAGAGGCGCGCGACCGGACCGGCTTCCAGGTTGGAGACAGCGAGAATATTGCCGAGATAGGTTGGACTGAAAAACGGCCCATGGGTGATGAGGCCGTGAGTGTGGAACTTGCCACCCTCCCAGCCGAGGAGCTTTTGCAGATCGAGATCGAGTTGCGGCTGAAAAATTCCGATCCCGACGGCGCCCGGGCCAATTCCGCCGCGGACATTGGCGAGAAAGTCGTTGGTATAATTCAGCGTGATGTTCATGCCGTTGCGCTCGAGGTCGGACCGCAGTCCGCCCCAATCGCCGGTCAAGGTGGCGGGCGCAGACGCTGGGGGAGGCTCCGATCGGTGGCCCTGTGCCCGGGCCGGTAAGACAGATTGCGCTAGGAAGCCGAAACACAGCGCCGCAGCGGCGAACGTCCACCCCCAACGACGTCCGGCAATCGTATCCATAACCGCCCCGCCCCCCGGAGTGATTTTGCAGGCGAGTTTCCGCTGTGATTCAGGCAAAATGTTGTGGCCGAGTCGCGGGTGATGTGCGTCGGGAAGGGGAGAAGATTCGATGCTGGATGGCGTGATGCTGCTGTGGTTTATCTTGACGGCGGCGGCGCTGCTGTTCGTGGCTGTGGACATCCGCGCCACGCCAGAGTCTCCGGTGCTCAAATGGGGATTCGTGCTTGTGACCGCCTATACCGGAGTGGTCGGTGCATTCCTTTACGTGCTCGGCTGTCGCGAGCCGCTCCCCGGCCTGCACGAACGCTACGTTGCCGCGCGCTGGCGGCAGACGCTGGGATCGACCATGCATTGCGTCGCCGGCGATGGCGTCGGCATCATCGCCGGTGCGGTGCTCTCAAGCGTTTTCGGGATTGCTGGCTTGGCCGAGGTCATCCTCGAATACGTTCTCGGCTTCGCCTTCGGCTGGACCATTTTCCAGGCGCTGTTCATGCGCGACATGGCCGGAGGCTCGTACCTGCGCGCGCTCAAAAGCACGTTCATATCGGAACTGCTGTCGATGAATCTGCTGATGGCGGGAATGGTGCCCACGGTAATGGCACTTAAGTCGCGGATTCCGTCCGCTGCCGATCCCGCGACCCCGCAATTCTGGTTCGTGATGTCGATGGGGTTGCTTGTGGGCTTCATCGTTGCTTATCCGATGAATTGGTGGCTGGTCGCCTACCACCTCAAGCACGGCATGATGACGGTGCGACCGGCGGCCGCGGCAGCGAACGGAGCGCACGCCGGAATGGATGCCGCGCCAACCATGACGATGGACGGTAAGGCTCCGTGGCCGCCGGTGCCAATAATGACGCTGCTATCCTTTGTCGCGTTGGCCGCAGGCGTGGCGATCGCTTTCTTATTGCGCGCAGCCTGAGCGAAAGTCCGCCGCGACTTCACGACGGCACGGACAAGCTATAACGTCCACCGCAGATAGGGCCGCGCTATTCCGAGGAGGCCTAGTCATGCTTTCACGCCGTGCATTCCTATCCGCGCTCGCGGCTTCGAGCGCTACCACGCTTGCGCGCGCGCAGAGCGCGAAGGAGCTTTCGCCGACGGTGCTGCGGATCGAGCGGCGCAGTATCGAGGTGAACGGCAAGCCGGCATCGGTTTTCGGCGTCCGGCAACCCGACGGCACCTTCGGGATCAGAACCGAGGTGGGGAAGCGCTTCCGGGTGCGTCTGGAGAACAAAATCGACGAGCCGAGCCTGATCCATTGGCACGGCCTCACCCCGCCATGGCAACAGGATGGCGTTCCCGGAGTCTCCGGGCCGCCGATCGCGTCGGGGGCCAGCGCCGATTACGACTTTCCATTGCGCTTCGGCGGCACCTTCTGGATGCATTCCCATCAGGGCTTCCAGGAGCAACTTTTGATGGCGTCACCGCTGATCATCCGCGATCAGCGCGACCGCGCCGACCAGCAGGAAGTCATCATCATGCTGGCGGACTTCAGCTTCACGCCGCCCGAGCAGATCTTCGCGGAACTCAAGAAGAGCGGCATGGCTCCGGGAATGGCAATGGACAAACCGGATCTGAACGACGTGAAATACGATGCGTTCCTGGCCAACGACCGCACGCTCGCCGATCCCAAAGTGGTCAAAGTCGAGCCCGGCGGACGCGTGCTCTTGCGCGTGATCAACAGCTCCTCGATGAGCGCGTTCCATGTCGATCTCGGCGCGCTCGACGGGGAATTGATCGCGGTAGATGGATTCCGCACCGTGCCGGTGAGGGGGCGACGTTTTCCCATTGCCGTGGCGCAACGGCTCGACATCCGGCTGGTCATTCCGCGCGCGGCGGCGGCCCATCCCGTGCTCGCGCTGCTCGAGGGAGATAACAAGCAAACGGGCATCATCCTGCGTGTGGGCGATGCGCCGGTCGCACGCATCTCCGACAGGGCCAACGTGGCGTCTCCGGCGCTCACGCTCGATCTGGAAAGTCGGCTGCGGGCGCTCGAGCCGCTCAAGCCGCGCAAGGCCAACCGCGTTCACACTCTCAACCTCACAGGCGAGATGGCCGGCTACCGCTGGTCGCTCAACAATGTTTCCTGGAGCAAGGATGTGCCGCCGTTACCTATCGCGCAGGGCGAGCGCGTCGAACTCATCTTCGTGAATCAGACGCGCATGCCGCATCCGATGCACCTACACGGACATGAATTTCAGGTGGTGGAGATCGACGGCAAGCGCTTTGCCGGCGCGGTGCGCGACACGGTGTTGGTGCCGCCCGGCCGCCGGGTCGTGGTGGCCTTCGACGCCAACAATCCCGGCCTGTGGGCGCTTCATTGCCATCTGCTGTACCATCTCGAGGCCGGGATGTTCACGACGCTTCGCTACGTGTGACGGCGAACACACGCTGCGCCCTCTCCAGCAATTGCGGGGAGAGGGCCACAGAGAGCGTCGTTGTGCACTGAGCGTGTGTCCTAAAGCGTGCACGAGCGCGTGTGCTTCATGTGCTCCAGCGTTCGCGGGACAATAACGCAATCGTGGTGGCCGCCATTGCTCGGCCAGATGCCGACCAATTCGTCGGTCTCGGTATCGATGAAGGCTATCCCGCTTGAGAGCCGCTGGAAGCCGCTGAACACGCCGACCACGTATTTGCCGTCGTAGGTCACCGCCAGCGTTTGCATGTCCGGCCCGATGCCTTGAATCTCCTTTTTGATTCTCCAGGTCTTGGTGTCGACCACCATGATGCCGCTGGTGGCGGGCGAGGGGTGCAGGATCGAAAGGTAAAGCTTTGAACCATCCATGGAGAACACCATGTGGAAGGGATTCGGGTATTTGCCCACCCACAGCGGATCCTCGATATGCGCGACCTTCTTCCAATTGCGGGGATCGGGGTCGCTCGAATCGAAGACCGAGCAGTTGTTCTCGCGCAGATTGTTCATCATGCAGAGGAACGTACCGTCGGGGGAGAAGCCGACCTCGTGGCCGGGCGAGAAGATCTTGTCGAACGTCACCTCCCAGTGATCGTTGTCGATCTTCTTGACGGGATATTGGTTAGGTGCGTCTTTGTTGAACTGGAGGAACGCAACCGGCTCGAAATTTTTCTCGGCATCGAGGATCACTTGGCCTCCGCACAGCCGCACCACGGTCGAGGCCCAGCGGCCGCTCGGGTGCCAGATGGTGCCGTCGGCGCCGCAGAGACTGAAAACATCGTCCCCCGGAAGCGTCCCCTCCTCGACGAACAACTCGCCCATCGGCACCATTTCCCATTCGATCTTCTGGCCTTTGGTGCCGAGATAGTCGTATTTGTCGGTTGTCGGATCGGGATAGATCTTGGAGATCTTGAGCACGCCGCCTTTCTGCCAGGCATCGGAGAGGACGCGCGCGTTCGGCACCCAATCGTATTTGAGGGCGGCGATGACGCGCGATGTGCGCCGATCGAAACAAGCAGCGATATCCTTCTGCCCGTCGGTGACGAAATAGCGCTCCGCCGTCTTGGGATCGATGGTGACGTGCACGCCGAGACCCAATCCCGTCGTCTCCGCCACGTTCTCGAGCACCTCCATTTGCGCGCCGTCATAGCGTACGCGATAGATGTTGAAGCCTTCGTCCGGCGCCTCGATATGGGTCGGAATGCCATAGATCAGCGAGTTCTTGCCGCCTTGGGTGCTATTGATCCATTCGAAACCCTTGGCCGGATCCGCGCTTGGGAACGCGCAGAGATGATGTGAAATCGGGTTGTAGTCGCCGTAGTTCCAGTACGAGACCCAGGCAAGCGCTCTGCCAGTATTGAGGTTCACCGCATAGGTGCCGCCGCCCATCTTGGTCGGCATCAGCAGAACCCAGTCGCCGAAGCGGCGACCGCGCACATCGGCCTGCGGGTTGACCAATTCGCGATCTATGGGATGACGCTGCGGCTCGGTATAGGTTGCGCCCGCGTGCCTTGCCCCGTGATCAGGAATGCTTTGACCGCTGAGCATGGGATAACCGAGCGTGACCGCCTCGCCAACCACCGCAGTGCCGGCCGCCCATGTCAGGAGACTCCTCCGGTTGAGCTTCTTCGGGCCAGGCTGCGATACCGGTATCGCCTGAGACGCAGCTGCCGCCTGCGTCTTCTCCTGCTCATCGCGTGCGGTCTTTTGCCGTAGATAGTCCGAAAACTGCTCATTGTCCTGCTGCGCCACCTCGGCCTGACGCTTGAGGTAGATCTGCTCGGCGGTGAGCGACCCCTTCGTCTCGCTCTCCAGTTCGATTTTCATTTGCGGCAGATTGACATCGTGCTCTTTCAACTTCGGCTTGCGCCCATCGGACATGGCCCAGCTCCCTGTCTTCCGTAAGGTAGTCAAGTTCGATTGCACAATAATGTCGCGCGCCGATCAAGATCGGCTGCGATGCCGCGAATGGCGCTGTCTGCTCAGTGCGGCGGCATGGGAATCCAGACCGGCGGCTTTCCCGAAAACCGTATTCGTTTCAATACGACTTCGTCGGCAACGTCGAACGGCTTGAGGTAGACGTAATAATTGTCCTTACGCTCGAAGACATCGCCGGTCGGCGTGCTGCTCGGACTGACCAGCATCGAGCCGGAGAAGCGCACGTGCATGTAATTGGGAAGGAGCTGCGCGAAATCGCGTACACGCGCGTCGAAACGATAGCGATAGGTATGCTTTCCCTCGATTCTTGTAATGCCGGTCGCGCTATCGTCGCGCGCGGTCAGCGGCAGTTCCTGCCACACGCTTGCGACCTGCACATAGGCGCGCATTTCCGGAGCCATGACGTAGATCGGCTCGCCGCCCACGTTCTGGAGATAGGTGGTCAGTTCGTAGTGCCCTTCGCCGAGATCGGCGACCGACTGGACGTCGCCGCGAAGGCGGTTGAGCGCCAAGTGCTGGAGCGCCGCGATGCGGGCGGCGCGCTCGCGTACCCGCATGGCCTGATATTTCTCGACCCCGAAGTCGACGGCGAGAACGGCGGCGAAGATCACGGCGGCGGCGGCCAGAAAGAGCCTCACTCCACGCCACAAGCTCTCGCCTAGACGAATGGGCACATGCACGGCCTGCTCGGGCCGCGCCGCATCAAGCCCCGTCGGGCCAATGCGCCGCCGCGGCGCCGCTTCAATCTGCGGCAGATCGCTCGGCGCCAGAGTGCCTTGCCGCATCTCGAAGCAGCGCTCGGCGCGCTTGGCGAGTTTGAGATCGTGGGTGACGAGGACGAACCCGAACGACTCTATGCGCCGCAAATCTTCGAACAGATCGATGATGCCTGTTTCGGTGTCCTCATCGAGGTCGCTCGTCGGCTCATCGGCAAGCAACAGCGGCGGTGCATTGATGAGCGCACGCGCGACGGCGACCCGGCGCTGTTCTCCGCCGGACATGCTATCGGGATAGGCGTCGGCACGGTCCGCCAGGCCGACGCGGGCGAGCAGGTCATGCGCCCGCATGTAGGCCGCCTCGGCCGACATGGTGCGGCCGAGCAGCGCTGGAACGGCGACGTTGTCCGCCGCCGTCAAGTTCGACAGCAGGCTCGGGAACTGGAACACGAAGCCGACCTGGCGGGCGCGAAAGGCCGCACGCTCGGTTTCGGAGAGCGTCCACACGTCGGTGCCATCGAACAAGAGCCTGCCTTCGGTCGGGGGAGTCAGGGCGCCGAGCATGGCCATCAGCGTCGACTTGCCCGAGCCGGAGCGGCCGACGATCGAAATGAACTCGCCAGGCTGCAGCTCGAGACTAGCGCCGCGCACGGCCGCATAGCCGGGAGCAGCGCCGTACCGCTTGGTCAGCGATTGCGCCGACAGCGTCATCGCGCCTCCGACTGAATGAGCGCATACGGCGCCATGCGCCGGACCCGCCAAGCGGGCACGAAAGCGCCGAGGAGACCGAGCAGGACCGAGAACATGATGACCAGGAGCGCTCCGGCTTGGAGCACCGCGGCCGGCGGCCAGGAGAATGGGACGCCAAGCAGCGCGAAATAGAAGCCGAGCGAGCGGGCAAACGTCAGCAATATCGCGGCGCCGAAGGCGAGACCGGCGAGCCCGCCCAGGCCGGTGATCAGGGCCGCTTCCGCAAGGATGATCGTCACGATCTGACTGGACTTTCCTCCCATTGCGCGCAGCAGGCCAACCTCGCGATAGCGTTCTTGCACGATCGCGGAGAACAACAGGGCAAGGAGGATCAACAAAGCGGTGAGCTCCAATCCGGTGAAGACGGCCATGCCGATGAGCAATGTGTTCAGCGCCTGGCGCGAGGACGTGAGCACTCCGTTGCCTTCGACGATCTTCACGTCCGGAAGCTGGGCCAGTGCGAACTTGACGTCCGCCGCCTTGGCCACGGGCGACAATTGCAACAGGAAGGCGGAAACCCGGTCGAGCTGCAGGTTTCCCGAGCAAGCGTCGGCGTGACTCTTGCCTCGAACGGCCGGCGCATCGTCGACTTTCGCGGACACGTCGGGTTTGGCCGGCGCGTCCGATCTGCGGCAGAACGAAACAACCTCGGCGAGTGCGTCGAAACTAAGAAAATAGGATTCGTCGAACGGGCCGACCCCTGTTTTGCCGAGACGGCCGGAAATGCGCATCGCCATCCCGCAGACGCTCACGGTTTCGCCGAGCCGGGCGGGCAGTGCGCCGCCGGCAATCAGTCCTTCGACCGGGCTGGCCTGCCGCGCCTCTAGCCAGCTCAGCACTGAAAAATCCCGCGTAGGGTCGAAGGCAATGAGAGTGGCGCTATTCCCCTCGACCAACGTCGGCACGACACGCTGCGGCGCCACGCGCGCGACGCCGGGAACGGCGGCAATGCGCTGCGCGAGCTCGGCGGCAAGCGTCTCATCGGTGGGCTGCACCGTGAGCAGGCTCGCGGTGATATTTACCAAGGTGGCGCGCGGGACAACGAGCAGGTCGGCGCCCATACGCGAGAAGCTTTGTGTCATGCCCTGCCACAGCGCCCAGCCAGCGACGAAACTCGCAAAGCCGATGCCGACCCCGAGCATGACGGCGGCGCCGAGAAAGATCGCGCGTAGGCGGCGGCCGACGTTCTGCGCGGCCAACCGGATCAGCAGCCAAAGGTCGTTTCGCGACATCTCGCTCCCCTCGGCAGTCTATTCTCCGAGGAGAACGTCTCTGGCCTCGTTGATCTCCAGGCTCAGATAAGCAGTGCCGCCGCGTTGCGGATCGAGGAGTTCCTCCAGGCGACGGTGCGCCGCGCCGATCTCCTGCGCGTCTGCGCTCGGCGCAAGCCCCAACACCTCGAACGCTTGTTCGCGGGACATGCGCAGATGCCCGTTGCCGTCCCGCTTCACCGTTGGTCCCGTGAGACGGGCGTCGCCAGTCTTATAGTCGAGCTGCGAGCCGGCTTGCGCGAGGTAGAGCCGCAGCACCGCAATCGACTGCCGGACCAGCTCCGGATCAGGCGCGCGAGGGGCTGAAAATCCGGAATCCTGCGTGCGAGAGGCAAAGTCGCTTCTCGCCGTGTGGAGCGGTCCAAACAGCACGCGCCAGCGCGGCGCGGCCTGCACGAAAACCGGCAGCAGGAAGGCCGCGAGCATCATCGCCCACGTCCAGCGGCCGGTGGTAGCGAGCCACGCCAAGAGACCCAGCGCGAGCGCCACAAGCGCGATGAGCGCCCAGCGCCCCGAATTGATGATCGCGCGCGGATCGGCGTTGAGAATCCAGCCGCCCATCTTGACCGCCGACACGAACAAAGAGAGCGCAAGCGTGGCGTATGCGACGACCGTCAAATCCATGGTACGTTGTCCTCTTCGGCCATCAATACATCCTCGTTGCCGTTTCGGTCGCGTCCTGCGCACCCGAATCGATCTTAAGTCGGTTGGTGCATTATGGGATAGCTCCGCGCTCGCCTACTCCTTGACGGCGCCCGTCATCGCCGAGACGTAGTGCTCGACGAAGAAGGCGTAGAGAATTACCAGCGGCAGTGAGCCGACCAGCGCGCCAGCCATAAGCGAGCCCCAGCGATAGATGTCGCCGTCGACGAACTCGTTGACGATCGCCACCGGCACGGTCTTGTGCTCGGTCGAGGAAATGAAGGTGAGCGCGTAGATGAATTCGTTCCAGCACAGCGTGAAACAGAAGATGAAGGCGGAAATCAGCCCCGGCACCGCCAGCGGCAGGACGATTTTCGTCAGGATTTGATAACGGCTCGCGCCATCGATCAGCGCGCATTCCTCGAGTTCGAACGGGATGGTCTTGAAATAGCCCATCAACAGCCAGGTCGAGAACGGGATCAGGATCGTCGGATAGGTAAGAATCAACGCGAAGGGCGTGTCGAACAACCCATACTGGAACACGACGGTCGAGAGCGGAATGAACAGGATCGATGGCGGGATCAGATAGGCGAGGAAGATCGCGCCGCCGACCCAGCGCGCCCCCCTATATCGCAGCCGCACGATCGCATAGGCCGCGAGGACGCTGGCGACGATCGAGACGATAGTGGCAGTGATCGCGACCAGCATCGTGTTCATGAGCCAGAGCGGGTAATGCGTTCCGAACAGGAGCTTGTCGATGTGCTTGAGCGTCGGGGTCCAGGTCCAGAACGGATTGAAGCGGTCGAGGTCGAGCAATTGCTCGTCCGGTTTGATGGCGGTGAGTGCCATCCAATAGAACGGGAACAGCAGCACGAAGACGATTAGTGACAGCGGCAGATAGAGTGTCACCAGCCGGCGCGGCAGCGTTTGCAGATAACTCATGCCTTCGGTGTGGTCGGCGGTGACGCCGGACAGCACCGCTTGCGGGCTTGCAACTTTGGATGCGAGCACGTCAGTCATTGCTCTCTCCATGTTGCCATTTGCGGCGCTGCAGCCCGAACCACGAGATGAGAATCGCGGCGAGCAGGAACGGGATCATCGCGGTGGCAATGGCTGAGCCTTCGCCGAGATAGCCGCCGCCGATCGCGCGCTGGTAACCCAGCGTCGCCATCAAATGCGTCGCGTTGGCAGGGCCGCCGCGCGTCAGCACCCAGATGAGCTGGAAATCGGTGAACGTGAACAGCACCGAAAAGGTCATCACCACCGCGATGATGGGTGTGAGCAGCGGATAAGTGACGTAGCGAAACCTTTGCCATGGCGTGGCGCCGTCGATTGTGGCCGCCTCATAGAGCGAAGGCGACACGGTCTGCAGGCCCGCGAGCAGCGTGATCGCAACGAACGGCACGCCGCGCCAGATATTGGCGAAGATCACCGACCAGCGTGCGTTCCAAGTGTCGCCAAGAAAATCGATATTTGTCGCGATCAGCCCGATCTTGCGCAGCGACCACGACACGATGGAGAACTGGCTGTCGAAGATCCACCAGAACGCGATCGCCGAGAGAACCGTCGGCACGATGAACGGGATCAGCACGACCGAGCGGATCAGCGCTTTGAACGGCATGTTGTGGTTGAGCAGCAGCGCGAGATAAAGCCCGATCGCGAATTTGAATACGCTGGCCACGCCGGTGTAGAGCAAGGTGTTGAACACCGAGAGCCAAAACACTGAGTCGTCCCACAGCCACGCGTAATTCTCGAGGCCGACGAACTCCCCGCCTCGGCCGATGCGAGCATCTGTGAACGAAAGCCACACGCCAAGCCCGAGCGGATAGGCCAGGAACAGCAACAGAAACGCCGCCGCCGGGAGCATGAACCACAAGGCGAGCCACTCGCGGTTGGCCTTGAGCCGGTCCCATGCGCTGACCTCGCCGGTCAGGCCGGCGGGCATCGCGTGCTTGAGGGCAAGGTCGGCCATCAGAGTTCACATCAGATTGTCAGGCATCAGGGTCAGTGTGTCAGGGATCAGGGTCGGAAATCAGGAATTCGCCTGTCTCACTCCGATCCCTGACTCCTGTTCCCTGATCCATGATCACCGGTAAATGCGCAAGGCCTGGCGCTCGGCGATTTTGATCGCGGACTTGGGGTCCTCCCGTCCGGTGCAGACATTGGCGAACATGTCGACGATGATGAAATCGGCGAGCGCGGCGGCTGCCTTCTCTCCCACCGAGCCAAGACCGCCGGCGGTGAGCGTGCGCTTGGCCGCCTCGCCGAAAATCGTGTTCTTGGGATCGGAGGTCCACACCGGGTTGTTGTCGTAGGCGTTGAGCGGGTGCGTGAGATAGCCGACCGACGCCTCCAGCCACTTGTTGTATTGATCCGCCTCCATCAGGTAGGCCAAGAGCGCTTTGCAGGCCTGCGGATACTTGCTGTAGGTCATGGCCAGCATCGGAAAGCAGACATGAAACTCCGTCGGCTTGCCGACGGGTCCGACCGGCCACAGCGCGTGATCCATATCCTCGGCGATGCTCTTCTTGCTGGGGTCGACCTTCGCGGCGGCGTAGATCGAGATGCCGTTGTTGGTCCAGGAAATCTCGCCGGCGAGGAAGGCCTTGTTGTTGAAGGCGTCATTCCACGCTGCCACGCCCGGGATCATGTTGTCGTAAAGCTGCTTGGCGTATTCGAGCGCTTTGACGGTTTCCGGCGAATTGAGGATCACCTTGTCGTTCTTGTCGACGAGATTGCCGCCGTGTGCCCACAAGCACCAATGCACCCAGGTATTGGCGTCGCCGGTGGCGTGGCCGAGCGCCATGCCGCCCGGCGTGTTGTTGCGCTTGGTCGCCTTGGCATATTCGAGAAACTCATCCGTCGTCGCCGGAAACTTCGAGAAGCCCGCCTTTCTCAACGCCGAGATGCGGTAGTTCATCATGTTGCCGCCGAAGCAGATGGGGATGGCGATCCACTTGCTGCCGCTCTTGCCATAGGCCACCGCACTCGGCACCCAGCCGCCGTATTTCTTGCCGAGATAATCCGCGACGTCGCTCACGTCGATGCATTTCTGCGGGAACAGATGCGGCAGCGAGAATAGACCCCAGAACAGATCCGGACCGGCGTTGGTGTTCGCCGCCACCGACGCTTTCGGCGGAATGTCTTCGAAGGATTCGCGCGTGACGGTGACCTTGACCCCGGTCGCCTTGGTGAAGGCGTCGATCAGCGCAACGAACGCGTCATCCTCGGATTGCACGAAATACTTCCAGCGCAACAGCCCGAGCTGCGCGCCTTTCTCCGGTTTCCACGGCGCGGCCTGTGCCCAGGCCTTCGCCCATTCGAGCAGCGGCGCCCCGGCAAGCGCGCCGGTTGCGGCAAGGGCGCCTGTCGTCAGCGTCCGGCGGGTGAACAGTGTCATGGTGGTTTCCTCCTGTGTCAGGCGGTGAGACGTTGCCCGCTTGGCGCATCGAACAAGTGCGCCACTCGCGGATTGGGCTTGAGCCGGATCTTGTCGCCCGGTTTGAAATCGTGGCGTTCGCGGAACACCGCGACGATGTCGTCGCCGCCGATCTTGGCGGCGATTTGCAGCTCGGAGCCAGTTGGCTCGATCACCAGCACCTCGGCTTCGGCGCCATCATCGGCGATGACGAA
>Ga0306923_10000767_pt1 | contig 26413 bp, 24 predicted proteins | sample sta12Can44000108_FD_203841 | JGI IMG/M metagenome (GOLD analysis project Ga0306923, IMG submission 203841) | Lab enrichment of tropical soil microbial communities from Luquillo Experimental Forest, Puerto Rico - statanox.12C.anox.44.000.108 (v2)... | ecosystem: Environmental > Terrestrial >... | reverse complement strand
CTGCTAGAACTGACTGCCCGATTCCCAGATTGCGGTGCGTCCACAAAAGAGAACGGATGTTCCTTTGGGCAGCCACGATGTGGTGAACCGTTGCTCGTGTTAGGCAGAGAACGGCGGTCAAGCGTACAGAATTCCCGCGATTTGCCGGGGATTTTGAAGGGCCGGCGTGTGCGACGGGATGTGGAACGCTTATTGCACCAAAGCAACTGGTTCGCGCGCTACAGTTCTCGCAGCGCGACAGCGGAAGCACTAGCGGTACTAGGAGAAATCAGATGGCTTGGTTGGTCCGTGCCCTTAGGCTGCCTGCAGCGGAGTCACACACCAATGTAGCTCTGGTGGTTTGCGTACTTCTCATGGGAATGCTGTCGTTGGCGATCGTCTGGCAAGCTCAGATTATCGCAAACCAGCGCGACATCATCCGGTTTCTCGAAACGGTGAAGTTCGGCGGCTGATTCAAACCGGCTCGGCGTAGCACACTTGGTTACCCCCGCTCTCGACTTTTCCCTCGATTGGTGTAACCTTTTTCGAGCAGGGGAATTTCGATCGGGAGAAAGCAAGTGAAAAAGACTCTGGCTACAGTGATTTTGTTGGGGCTGCCGACACTCACATTTGGAATGCAGAGTTCGCAGAATGCGCCGCAGCAGGAATCGGCTCCGACCACGGCAGGATCGAGCACCGCAAAAGCCCATCACAGCAAGCACCACAAACACACCAAGACGCACCACAACGTCCAGAAACACCACGCCGCAAAACAGCACGCGCAGACGCAGTAAGGGCGGGCGGCACTCAGCAAGATTGGAAAAATCAAACCTATGATGCAAAAAGGGGAGCCTGGCGGCTCCCCTTTTTGTCGTTTTATGCTGGGTCGTCTCGGAAGCTTCGCTGGTCGTGCTGCGTTGGTTTCGCGAGCGACACGCACCGCATGCGCGGTGTGATCAGCTTGGTGTTTGCTCTAAGCCCGGTGGAGTCATTACGCCTCTTTCCGTAGCTACCTGAGCTCACACGGAAGGGTGTACGCCCGTGTATTGCGCAATTCAAGAGAAATCTTGAAGTGCGAGAAACGAAAATGAATGCTGTGGAAAAGCTACTTTACGAATAAAGATTCGCGAAGCTGGTCGCGGCCGACGAATGATTTGACGGTACGAAAGCGATTGAAGAGATCTTGAATTTCCCGGTTCTGGTAAACGCGCTGCGCGGGAACCAAGGGAGCCGCGCCTATGACCTGTAACGTGCTCGGATCGGCAACCCGATAGCGATGGAACGTTTCCGGCTTTTTGCTGTGGAACATTGCAAAAACGATGCCCCCGGGGCGGAGGAGTTCAGTAAGAGCGGCGACGGACTGTTTGGCGACCGCAGGCTCCATGTAGTCGAGGACGTCCCAGAGCAGGACGGCATCGAAGGTTGATGGCGAGTACTGAAGACTGGCTTGCACGAAACGGGCCGCGCGGCCGGCAGACGTCAAATCAACGTTGCTGTCCGGAGCAGCGGCATTTTTGAGCCGGACTTCTTCTTCCGCCAGGAAATCCTTGAGCGAGTGGAGAAGATCGTCCGAAGTGACACGGAAGCCGCGTTCAATGAAGAAATTCAGGGTGGTCTGCCACGCCGGCCCAAGGTCCAAAAGCGTACCGCGCCCAAGGCCATCAAGGTTCCAGAGAAATTCCTTCAGACCGTTGGAGACGCGGCTGGTTTGCTCCCCATGCGGCCGGTTCGCTCCCGCCGCTGCCACCACCGAGCCCGAGCCTCGATGCTGCCCCACGTTGCCGCCCGAAGGTGTGTGATGAGCGATATTTCGGCTGGTCCGGCCGCCCGCTCCGATTCCTAGTTTGTTCAGAAGCCCCATAAATTTAGATTACCGCCGCTCGCGAAGTGGCGTCGCCACTCTTGGATTTTTCAGACTTTGCAACCGCGGTCGTGGCGGCGGACTCTTGCGGCCGACTGCGCGGCTTGCCCGCTTCCACTTTGCCGCGGAGAATGGCGCCGTCCTCGATCGCCAGGCGCTCGGTGCGAACTTCGCCGGAAACCCGACCGGTATTCCACAACTGAACGCGCTCCGTACCGTCGATTTTTCCATCCACGTGCCCGCGAACGATGACCTCACGCGCCGAGATATCGGCTTTGACTTTGCCGTTGGGACCAATGGTACAAGAGGCACTGCCGAGCTCGAGTTTGCCCTCAACGGTGCCGTCGACAAACAGATCTTCTTTGCCGATAACTTCACCTTTGATGCGAATACCTTGCGAGATACAGGCGGCAGCACGCGGTGAGAGCGGAAGCGGAGATCCGACGGCGGCGACAGGCGCACTACTAGGAGTACTTGACTGGGGTGCAGCGCTCGGAGGCATCACTGATTCTGCAACGCCTTGGGACTTAGGCTCTTCTTTCCTCCACATTCGACACCTCGACACGGACAGTTGGATTTTCGAAGTCGCCAGTCGTCGAGAGCGGGAGGGCGGCGCGACCTCAGAAACTTCAAGATAGTACAGGGTTTAATGCATTGTAAAGGGGTCTATCGCAAGAAAAGTGCGTGAGAGTCACTTTTTCGGTAAGCCCGGCAACTGTTTGGGCCCGAAGGGGTTCGGCCTTACAAGCAGTATTGACGCTTCGTTCATGCAACCCTAACAGCCGAAAAGCTAAAAACCTAGCGGACTACCTCGATGCGGGGGTAGCCGGACGCCGCGTTCGCGCCGACGCTCCCGTCTCCATATTACCTGCATAAGGAGAACACCATAAAAATGCATCACCGTATCGCCAAAGCGGCCGCGATTGCGGCCACCGCGGCATTGACTCTGGCGCCAGTAACCCCCGTACTGGCGCAAAACGAAGAACACCGGCAGACGAAAACTCCAATCAAACACCTGGTTGTGATTTTTCAAGAAAACGTCTCATTCGACCACTACTTCGCGACCTATCCGAACGCGACGAACCCGAAAGGCCAGCCGCAGTTCCACGCCAAGCCCGGCACGCCGACCGTAAACGGGCTTTCGGCCGCTCTTCTTAACAGCAACCCCAACGCGAAGGCGGCAGGAAACGCCAATGGCGCAACCAATCCGTTCCGGCTCGATCGGTCGCAAGCCGTGACCGCCGATCAAGGTCACAGTTATGGGCCGGAGCAGGCAGCGGCTCATATGGGCCTGATGGATTTGTTCCCGCTGAAAGTCGGCACGGCCGGTGCTCCGCCGAACGCTCCGCCCCAGATCGTCACGACCAAGGGTCTGACCATGGGATATTTCGACGGCAACACCGTGACGGCAATGTGGAACTACGCTCAGAATTTCGCCATGAGCGACAACTCCTATAACACCGTTTTTGGTCCGTCCACGCCCGGGCTGTTGAACCTGGTGGCCGGACAGACGAACGGCTTGTCACAGGTGAGCAACGGAACGGGCAGCGAAACCGATGGCGGCAGCGGATCGTTGACCGTGGTGGGAGACCCTGATCCCATCGGCGATGTGTGCTCGGCTCCGACTCGGAACCAGGTCCAGATGGCTGGCAAGAACATCGGGGATTTGTTGAACGATGGAGGCGTCAGCTGGGGTTCGTTCATGGGCGGATTCGCTTTGAACGTGAAGAACCTAAACGGCACCACCGGCTGCGCGCGCAGCTCGGCGGGACTGGCGGGAACGACGGGCGACTACATTCCGCACCATGCATTCTTTCAGTACCACGCCTCGACTTCCAACCCCAAGCACACGCGGCCCAGCTCGCTCGCGGAAATTGGCCATGACGGACCGGCGAATCATAACTACGACACGATCGATTTCTTCAACGTGGTGGAGAACGGAGACTTGCCTGCCGTCAGTTTCGTAAAAGCTCCGGCGTATCAGGATGGCCATGCCGGATACTCCGATCCACTCGACGAGCAAACGTTTGTCGTTCAGGTCGTCAATGCGCTCATGAAATCGGGACAGTGGGACAGCACGGCCGTGGTGATTGCTTACGACGATTCGGACGGCTGGTACGATCACCAGCTTGGTCCGATCGTGAACCAGTCCACCAGTCCCGCGGATGCGCTTACCGGTCCCGGCGCCTGCGGCGACGGCAGCTCTGCCCTGTCAGGTCCCGATGCCGGCGTCAACCCGCATGCGCAGGGACGTTGCGGCTACGGGCCTCGCCTTCCGCTCCTCGTCGTTTCGCCGTGGAGCAAGGAAAACTTCGTGGACCATAGCGTGACGGACCAAACCTCCGTCATTCGCTTCATCGAAGACAACTGGCTCGACGGACGGAGAATCGGCGGCGGCTCGTTCGACGGGCTTGCCAATTCGGTTGACCAGATGTTTGACTTCGCGCATCCGAGGAACAACCTGCTGTTCCTCGATCCGAGCACTGGCCTGCCGACCAACGACAACGGACCATCACAAGACTCGCAGAACTAGATCGTAAGGCACTTAGCGTCGAGGCATGCAGCCGTTCGCTGCATGCCTCTTCGTTTGCAGACCGTTAGACAATGGAGAAGCATGAGACAAAGGCGCAGGAAGTGGTCACGCAGAGAGTTTCTTTCGACGTCGGGAATGGCCGCGACAAGCGTCGCGGCGGGGCAAAGCCGCGTAAAGCCCATGAGCATTGAGCGCGCGCCGCTGGCCCTGGAAAACCTGGAAAAATTCGTCGATCCCTTGCCGATCGCAGCACTCGCCAGGGCGAGCGGCAAACGTCCGGATCCGGAACACCCGGGCCATCTGCTTCCCTTCTACCGAATGGCTATGAGCCCGATGGTGCAGAAAGTCCACCGCGACGTTCCGCCGACGCGCTGCTGGGGTTTTCGCGGGGCCTCTCCCGGGCCAACCATCGAAACACGGAGCGACGAGGGCTTGTTGGTCGAGTGGGCAAACAACCTGCCCACGGAACATTTGTTGCCGATCGATCACAATGTACATGGAGCCGAGAAGGACCAGCCCGCCGTGCGTGTCGTCACGCACATGCATGGAGCGAAAGCGCCCGCGAAAAGCGACGGCTATCCGCAAGATTGGTACGTCGCCGGGAAATCGGCAACCTACCACTATCCGAATCGTCAAGAGTCGGCTCACCTTTGGTATCACGACCACGCCCTCGGAATTACGCGGCTGAATGTTTATGCGGGACTATTCGGGTCCATGTTTGTCAGGGACTCGTTTGAAGACGCTCTGGGCCTTCCCAAAGGCAGGTACGAAGTAACACTGGCGTTGTATGACCGGCTGCTCGATACCGAGGGGCAGCTTTCTTATCCGGTTTCCGCCGATCCGGACTCGCCGTGGGTGCCGGAAGTCTTCGGCGACGCGGTTCTGGTCAATGGGAAACTGTTTCCCTACCTCGAAGTTGCGGCGCGCAAGTACCGCTTTCGTGTCTTGAACGCGGCAAATGGAAGATTTTTTCGGCTGGTACTTTCCAACGGACAGGAATTTCACCAGATCGGGAGCGACCTGGGTCTGCTGTCTGCGCCGGTGGAACTGAAGACACTATCCATCGCACCCGGGGAACGTTGCGACCTGATCATCGATTTTTCGCGACACGCGGGAGAAAAGATCGTGGTCACCAGCGACTCGCTGCTGGTAATGCAATTCCGCGTTTCGAATACCCCCGCCGAAGACCCGAGCGTGCTGCCAGAACAGTTGCGGCCGGTGGCGCGCATAGCAGAAGGCGAAGCCGTCAAAACCCGTATCCTCACGCTCGGCGAAAAGGACGACACGGCGGCAAACCCCATGATGATGCTTTTGAACAATGCGCACTGGAGCATGCCGATTACCGAGACGCCTGCTCTCGATTCGGTGGAGATCTGGAACCTGTTGAATTTCACGGACGATTCGCACCCGGTCCACGTGCACATGGTGCGCTTCCAAGTGCTGGACCGGCGTCCATTTGAGCCGGAGTATTACTACCAGGGCGGAAAGATCGTCTACACCGGAGTTGCCGTGCCGCCCGCGCCCAATGAAATGGGATGGAAGGATACGGTGCAGGCGCACCCCGGAATGATCACCCGCATCATTGCCAAGTTCGAGGGTTACCCTGGACGCTACGTTTGGCACTGTCACATTCTGGAGCACGAAGACAATGAAATGATGCGGCCATACGCGGTACTAGCGCCCTAGGAGAACGCGAAGGTTTACGATTCCCAGTGCGCCAGGAAAAGCCCGAGCACTTCGTGCTCGAAGCGCTGCCGGGCGCGCCGGTGTTCATACCAGTTAGACGGGTCGAAATCGGCATCGCGGGCGCTGGCCATGGCGACTTTAATATCCGCAGGAAACTCTTTGCGGAAGATGTAGCGGGCACGGCGCGTGTGGTAGTTCGAGGTGACGATGATGACGCTCTTCCAGCCCTTTTGCCTAGCCAGAGTTTTCAATGCCTCGGCTTCTTCTCGGGTGTTGTCAGCGTCCTGTGGGAATGGAACGACGCGTTCTTTCGGAACGCCTCGCTCCACCAGATCGTGGGTCATGAGTTCAGAAATTCCGGCGTAGGGGCGAAGACGAACCCCGCTAGCCACTACCGTCGGCGCCAGATTCTGGCGGTACAGTTCGGCGGCGCGCGTGGCGCGGTCAGCATAGAAATTGTCATCGCTCAAAAGGATAATGGCGTCGGATCTTTCGAGCTGGTCTTCGACGACCAGGCCTTCGCCAGCAAAGCGCATAAGGGGATGGCGGGCCAGATAAATCACGAGACAAAGCAAAGCGAGAAACAGCAGCGCAACGAACGTGGTGATGATGCCTCCGCGCTGCTGTCGGGTCCTTGCTCTCATTAGGAATTGGGATCGATGGCGCGGAGCTGCTCGGCAGCTTGTTCAGGCAGAACCGCGTTGAAATACGTTTCCTTGATGCTGTAGGACTTGCTGCGTTTTTCGACGATGGGAAGAATTTCGATGTGCCAGTGAAAATCGTCGGCCAGAGTTTTCCAGTAACCGGCCAACTCGCCTTTCTTGCTGAGCGTGCTGGGCGCGGTGTGGACGACAAGGTGAAAGGCCGGAGTGATTTTTTCCAGGCGGCGCAGAACGCGGCCGAGAAGGGCGGCCAGCTGTTTGCGATTCGAACCGGCTTTCGGCTGCTCAAACAGATGATTGTGCCGGCGGTGCAACAGCCAAACCTCGTAGGGCACCCGTGCCGCGTAAGGGCACAACGCGTAGTAATCGCCCTGCACGTCAACGATGCGCTTCCCTTTTTTCTCTTCTTGGCGAACGATGTCACAAAAAACGCAGCGCTCCTTGTCCGTGAACCATTCGCGAGCGGCCCGCAATTCGTACTTAATGCGGCGCGGCACGAAAATGGTACCGGTGATTTCTGAGTGCGCGTGCGGCCATTCCTCACCGGCCAGTTCACCTTGATTCTTGAAGACGCTGACGTACTTAAGCCGCTTATCCTTCTTCAAATCGGCCACGCGCGAAACCCAGACCGACAGCACCCGATCGATTTCGTCGTCGCTGAGTTGCGACAAACGCTTGTTATGGTCGGGAGTCTCCACCACGACTTCGTGCGCACCGGTTGGCCCCATGCGGTCGTACATGCCGTCGGGTTGTCGGCCGGGTTCGCCTTCGATGCGATAGAGAGGATCGGGGTGGGGCAAGACACGCACCTGCCATGGCCCATCGGCCGGCACGGCAAGAATCGTTTGCTGTTTATCGATCGCGGGCCGCTCGAACGGACACGAATCGCTCTCCGGCGACTCACGGTGCCCAACGACTACCCAACTCTGCGTGATGGGGTCTCTGCGAATTTCCATTCGTATTTTCCGGGTCGCGACGAAAAGGAAACGACAAAAACGGCGCGGCCGTCTATCCTCGATTTCTTTAATGCAGATTGTGGCGAAACGCGAATAAAGTTTCGGCGCGGCTCCGAGCAAAGTCAAGCGCGCGGCGAGCCAGCGTCAAAGCGCGCGGTGCATTCTTGCGGCATAATGAAGGCGCTGTTCAACCATGATCGACACTGTTTACATGCAGTTGGCGCTCGAGGAGGCGCGACTGGCGGCCGAGGCCGGCGAAGTGCCGATTGGCGCCGTGCTGGTCCAGGACGACAAGGTTGTCGCGCGCGGGAACAACCGCACAATTCGCGATTGTGATCCGACCGCGCATGCCGAGATTATAGCCCTGCGCGAGGCTGCCCGAATGGTCGCCAACTATCGCTTGAGCGGCATGACCATGTACGTGACGCTGGAGCCGTGCGCGATGTGCGCCGGCGCAATTATTCAATCGCGCGTGCCACGCGTTGTTTATGGCGCGGACGACCCCAAGGGAGGTGCCGTGCGGACGTGCTTCACAGTGTTGTCACATCCAAGGCTCAATCATCAGGTGGAGGTGACATCGGGCATTCTTGCCGAGCAATGCGCGGCTATCCTGCAAAGGTTTTTCACGGCGCGACGCTGAATGGCTTCCAACCAACCGTCGCCGAAACAACGCGGACGCTGATCACCGTTGCCGCCCCGCGGAATGGTCTGCTAACCTAAAGAACGCCACTGCGGAGAGGTGACTGAGCGGTTGAAAGTACTCGCCTCGAAAGCGAGCGTACGGGAAACCGTACCGTGGGTTCGAATCCCACCCTCTCCGCCATCTTCACACGTGTTTTCTATCAGTTAGGCCGAGCATTTTGCTTTTGTACCTTCCTGCAAAGGGTTCTTTGCTCCAGGCGTTGCGCACGCCCGCTTCTAGCTGCTCCTGCCTCGACCACACATGGGTTATAGTGCAACAGAGGGGAGCGGTTCTATCATTGAGTTTTATCTGCAAAGGTGATAAAGAGCCCGAGGGCGTCGCCGAATCTCACATCTCCAGCCCGGAATTTGGCAGGCCGGAATAGGAGGTTCCCATGTCCCTCCGTGCCCTGACCGACGCGACTTCCCTTCTGTTCAGCTTTTTCGCCTTAGTTCTTGGCGTTATCGCGCCCGGCGTGATGGCAACATCTGACATCTTTCATGCCGCCCGAAATTATCGGGCAGGGGTTACTTCGCACGTAGTGCGGATCGGTGACTTTAACAACGACGGCAACCTGGATCTTGCGATGGCTAGGGAGGCCGGGCTGGCAGTCCTCAACGGTGCCGTCGATCTAGTAACAATCGGACAGGAGACGAGATTTGTCAGCGTGCAGCTGAACCTGCGGGGGACGTTTCTGCATACAACGGGTTCGGTACACCCATCCAAGTTCGGTCAGACCGCGAGACTCACGACCACTGTGAACGCCAGCCTCGGAGGTTTTGCCATACCCACGGGTGGTGTCAACTTCAAAGACAGCACCACGGTCTTGGGAGCTTCGGCCTTGAACGCAGGCAAGACAAGCCTGACAACATCCACCTTGGGCGTGGGACCCATACGATCCGGGCGTTTGACTCCGGCAACAGCAAGTTCAATGCACATGAAGTGTTCGCCTTCAGGCAAACGGTGCAGTAAGCCGAGCCTCGCGCAGATTAGCTAGCAACATTTGAGAATTCTAGTGCATAGAAGCTTCATTGACCGCTTATTGTTGCCGGCCATTTTTGGCCTGGCCACAATCGTAGTCGCTTTGACCTTTTGGCAGTTGCTGCTCTCGCATTCGCGCGCTGAGATTCGGTCTGCGGCAAAAGAACAAGCCTCGTTTGTGAAGACCAAAACGGAGTCAGAATTGAGAGCGCGCGTCCTGCCATTGGAGCGCTTGGCCGGGCGCTGGCAGGTCCGCGACCGTTCAGACGAGGACATGGAGTCGGATGCGAGGCTGGTAATGAGCGGCTACCCCGCATACCAAGCGATCGAGTGGGTGGACGCTACATTCCACGTGCTCTGGGTGGCCTCAGACGAAGGAAATAGATCTGAAATCGGCGCTGACCTGAGCGCTGTTCCCGTGCTGCGCGCGGCGCTCGAAGACGCCGACCACAGCAAGAGCACGATGGTTGTACCCCGGGTCGATCTGCGACAGGGCCGTCGAGGTTTCCTGGTTTGCGTGCCCATGTACTCTGAGGAGAAACTCAGCGGTTTTCTCGTTGCTGTGTTCCGCTATCAAGAGTTGCTCTCCTCGATTCTTCAAGGTGTTGCGCCGGACTATTGGGTCGCAGTATACGATGGGAATGAGGCTGTCTATAGTCGCATCGTGGCTCAGCCGGCTCGAGAGGGACTATATGTCCAGGAGGCAAACATTGAATTTCGGCAGTTAACGTGGCGAGCTCTGGTCTGGCCGGGCTCGCGGACAGCTGCTTACGGACGTTCAGCTCTGCCGACGGCGATTCTTGGCGGCGGGATTGTTCTGGCTTTGATACTGGCCTTCGCTGTCTATATGGCGGAGACAGCGCATCTAAACGTCAAAAAATTGGAAGCCACCAATCGTGAGCTAAAAAGAGAGATCGTCGGACGCGAGCAAGCAGAAGAATCATTGCGCCATGCGCAGAAGATGGAGGCCGTCGGAAGACTGGCGGGTGGCGTGGCCCACGACTTCAATAACTTGCTCATGATCATCCGCGGCCAAGCGGCGCTGTCACAGAACAACGTTGGCCTCGGTAGTACCCTGCGCCGCGAGCTGGGCGAAATTGTGAGGGCCGCGGATCGAGCCTCGTCATTGACGAGGAAGCTCTTAGCCTTTGGCCGCAGGCAGGTGCTCCAGCCGCGGGTGCTGGACCTAAATGCCCTGGTCACTCAAGTAGCGGAAGTGTTGCCACCGGTGCTTGGTGAGGACATTAAGCTGAGTATGGATCTCGATCCTGAACTCGGGCGGGTAAAGGCCGACTCCGCGCAATTGGAACAGGTCATCATGAGTTTGGTATTCAACGCACGGGAAGCCATGCCGCGCGGCGGCGAGTTGACGATTCAGGCTGCGAACTGCGATCTGAATGCCGCCCCGGGAGTCCAAGCCGGGCCTCACGTGATGCTTGCTGTGCGCGATACCGGGCACGGTATGGACGAGAAGACCCAGTCGCATCTCTTCGAGCCCTTTTTTACCACCAAGGACAGAAGCAAAGGGAGTGGACTCGGCTTGGCCACTGTTTACGGGACAGTGAACCAAAGCGGAGGGTGCGTCAAGGTTTCTAGCAAACCGGGTTTGGGGACAACAATTCAAATCTATCTTCCGCGCGTTGAGGAACCTGTTGAAGTCGTTCAGACGCCCGAGCCAATCGTTCGGTCTCTGCAAGGGGAGGAAAGGATTCTTGTAGTGGAAGATGACGATGCAGTGCGGCACATGACGCGCGAGTTCCTGACGATAAAAGGGTATTCCGTGATTGAAGCGAGTAACGCTGCGGATGCAATTCAGTTCGTGGAGTCCCACGACGAAATAATCGATTTGGTGCTCACAGATGTGCTCATGCCGGGCATGAAAGGACGCGAGTTGGTCGAACGGCTGGCTAAGCTGCGCTCGAGCTTTAAAGTGCTTTATATGTCAGCCTATACAGAAGATGATGCAATTAATATCGGAGTTCTCAGCTCAGGAACGGCATTCATAGAGAAGCCGTTCAGCCCGGATGAACTGGCGATCAAGGTGCGCGAGGTCCTAGGCGAAAATGGCGCTATCCCGGGTCAGCAGCGGCAGAGCCACAGGGCAGAGGCAGAGGACTGAAAAAGGTTAAGAATCGCCAGGCTCTTTTCGAGGTTCTTGAGAAACCGTACTCTCCCGAGCGGTCAGCTTGTCAGTCGATTTTTTCCTCTTCCGAGATCGCGTTCATAGAGTTGACGAAACTAAGTCCACAATATTGCTCTCGGTCACGGCCAATTCATTCGGCCAGCTGTACCTCTTTTGTACCTGACTCCAGCGGTTTGAGCGGCTTCAGCGCTTCAGGAGGCTTCTAGAATGAGCAACTTGCGTGTTTTGAGTAGCGGTTCCGGGCTCGAATCCCACCCTCTCCGCCACATAGTCAAATCACTTTGACGAATCCTCGAGTTTCTGCGGAAATGACTTTCGTGATCCCGTAGGGCTGAAACCCACCCTCTCGGCGAGCTTACTTTCTTCTTTTCAATCGTCTAAGGAACCGGTTAAGGCGCACTGGAGGCGCTAAGCCGATTGCAGTGACATCAATAACACTCCAAAGGACGCGCAGGAGTTGCTTTTTTCGGACTGGACAGAAAGAGGATGGCGGAGAGCGTGGGATTCGAACCCGCCAGCCCAAGAATTTCCATCGATATTTGGTATTTCTCAATCCTCTTTTGCCATCAACAAAGAACGCGGAAGCGAGATGACGAACTCAAGATTTCCCATCAACAATGGGATATCTGCCCCGGGCTATTCCTGGTTGAAAACATTTGCACTTTTTGTTAACACAGCCTCGTGAGCTCGATTATTGCGGATGCGACGGTGCTCATTGCCCTGGCGAAAATGCACAGATTGGACCTCCTTCAGTTAGTGTATGGCCACGTTTTGATCGGGCCCCAGGTTAAGGCCGAAACGGTCGACGCCGGTAAGCGAATCTCGGCGCCCGGCGTGGAGTGCATTGAAAAGACACTGGATGATGGCTGGCTTCAAGTCGCGCGACTCTCACCAAAGGAAAAGAGCACGGCTCATAGCATTGTTTCAAAGGGCGGTCTCGACGCAGGCGAGGCAGAGTCCCTCGCTTTAGCGAGCTCTCGCAAGCTCGCTGTCATCCAGGATGACAGGGCGGCCCGGTCGTTTGCCGAGGTTATGGGGATCACGTTCCTTGGAACCGCGGGAATGTTGTTCCTCGCTTTCGTGAAGAAGTGCCTGACTCTGGGTGAACTCGAGGATGCAGTTGAAGCATTGAGTCAAACCATGTGGCTAGCGCCGGCCGTTGTTGCAGACATCTTAAAGAAAGCTCGGGAGGCTAACAGGTGAAAAAGGAACAGATGGTGGGAACGAGACTGCCTGATACAGTGGTCCGAGACCTAGAAGCAATCGAGCAAGTCGAGCAGGCTGACCGCTCGACAACGGTAAGAAAGCTCCTTTCTCGGGCGATACAGGACTGGAAGCTGGACCACTATTCGCGCCTATACGGCAGCGGGAAGCTCACGCTGGCACTTGCGGCCCGTGAGGCGGGAGTTTCACTGTGGGAAATGATGGACTATGTGAAAACCAGGAAAATCACTGCACAGTATGACCTTGAAGACTTTAAGCGGGATCTGAAAACCGTCTTGGCCGGTGAAAATCGGTAGCGCGAGAAGCGGTTTGTGCGCCTCTGACAAGAGGCCGTGCGCGAAAATCATCGAGCCAGTTAGGAGAAACCTCCTCCGCAGTTGAAAGTAAAGCGCGGCTCCGCCTGCGTGGTCGCTAGGAGGATGACTGGCCCGGGTTGGCCTCGGGCAGCGGATTAGGATGCGTCGAATGGACCGAGGAACCCGGTTTCTTCGCAACCGGCATCGCAATCTGCAGCACAAATCGCATCGAGATTTTTCTGACAAGAACAGGTAAAGTCAGTTGAATCTCAAGAAGGATGCTTTGCGATAGTCAATGACAGACTCCGGGCAAACGCGGCGAAGGCGATGACCGTGCCCTTCAAGGCACCAGAGCGGGGCAAATTACGAATCGGTGACGATTGGAACGCGATCCGCATTATCGCGCTCTCGCAAAACAATCCCCTCAAAGCAATCGCCGAGTTCGTCGAGAACAGTATTGATGCGCACGCCAAAAACATTATCATCACGCGCGGTCGCGAGCACGGACAACACTATGTAAAGATCAAAGACGATGGCGACGGCGTCCCGCCGGATCCTAATGGGCTACCTGATTTTAAATATGTCGCGACCCATATCTGCGACTCGATTAAGCGGCGTTTGAAAGCAAATGGCCATGGGAGCGGAATACAAGGGGAATTTGGGATTGGCCTTCTGAGCTTCTGGACCGTCGGCGACACGCTATCGATGACTTCTCAGGGAGCCGACCGACGCCCTTACCAGATGATCATGCACCGAGGCGATCCTCGCTATGTTGTGAACGTGCGACGCGTGCTTTTTGCCGAACAAGGCACCGAACTAAAGATCAGCCCGTTGCTCGAGGGAATACGCAGTTTGAGCGGTGAGAAGGTCCAGTGGTATTTGGCGTCAGAGCTACGTGATCGTATTCGCGGCGCGCAAGTTCGCGTAACCGTCATCGACAAGCTCGCGCGTAAACAGTATCAAGTCGAGCCAAGGCAGTTCGAAGGCCGACTGCTGCACCAATTACCAGCAGTCCGCTCATCATTTGGCGAGGCCTATGCCGAATTGTACCTCTCAGAACCAGACGAAAATTGCCGTGTTGCTCTTACGCGAGGGGGCACTCGGGTGCTCCCCGACATCGGTACGCTTCCTGGGTTGGAGCGCCCGCCTTGGAACTCTCGCTATTTACAAGGTCTGATCGACGTGCCGTTTCTTAACCTCACCCCAGGGACGCGTTCTGGAATCTTACTCGACGAGCGCTACGCAGCTTTTGTGGAAAGCCTGCTCAAGCTCGAGGTTCATCTCAATGACCGCATCGAAGCCCAGCGACGGGCCGAGGAAGAACAGGCTAATCGGGAGTCCCTGCGTGCCATCCAAAGGGCCTTTCGCGAGGCTATGCTCATTCTGCCGCGCGAGGAATACGATTGGTTTGATATTCAATGCCGGTCCTCGCGGGATTCTGGTTCGATGGAGCGAGGTCGGCAATCTGTGGAAAGGTCAGAACAGGGAGTGGAGTTGACCAGTGGCGAGGAGCCGAGTGAAGAAGCATCAACGCAGCGCCAATTCTTCGACTATGCTGGCCCATTGCACAACGTACTGATTTTGCCGACAGCAAGCACGGTCGCAGTGAGACAGAGCCGGCGCTTTCGCGCGCTACCCCGTGACCGCTCGCGGCGGCGGGTCGAAGAGCATTTGACCTTTGCCTGGGAGATCGTGGAGGGAGGCGGCACCCTATCCTCTACGTCGGATCAAGAAATCAGCTTTGAAGCCCCAGACTCACCCGCTCTCGCGCGTTTGTCGGTAACTGCCTCGCAACGCGACATACGCTGTACTGCAGAGGCGCTGATCACAGTGACTGATAGCCTCGATATCCCTATGAGCCCTTCGGTTGTCAACGCACGCGGACTACCGGGTTATACCTTCGAACGGGCCGCAGGGGGCCTATGGCGTTCGCGGTTCGATGCCGCCCGCAACTTGATCGTCGTGAATAGCGGCCATCGCGATTTTGTTTTCTCGACGCGCACTCGCGCTCTCCAGTTGCGCTATCTGGTGCGGCTCTACGTCAAAGAGCTGGTGCTCCGGAATTTTGCTGGTATGCACGCCGAGCAGATAGCAGAGCGGATGATTGAGCTCTCGTTATATGTCGAGGAGAAATTGAAATTTTCTTGAAATACAGACGGCGTAGTCTCCTTGAGAGAGTTAGTACCGAGTCTCGGAGATTCCTTAGGATTTGGATTTGGGAAGGCGGTAACCCACTGATTTCGAGGAATGGCAGAGAGGCCGGGATTCTGTTCCATGCGGACCTGAAAATCCTTTGCCATCGACATTGGGAAATCTGATGCCTCCGAGCACCCGCGATTCCTTACGGACCATTACGGAACGTGGTCCATTCGTTGGTAGTCGCTTGGTGAAGCACTCGGGGGGAGCTTGGACCGAGAGCGTGGCTATCGTGTAGACATCATAGTTGCGGAAGACCGCGAGCGGCTCTTCGCAGCCTAGCCAAGGATTTCGGGAAACTCGACATTATCTTCGCCAATGCCATGTATATGCATCAACGAAAAACGCGCTATTCGTCGATGTGAGCGTAGTTTCGGATTTTATCGCGAACTAAATCGTGCGCTCGATTACCTGCCTCTCACCTGCTATAAGCGCGAGTTCGGCCATGTGCAGAAAAAGACCGTGTTCTACCACTCCCGTAATGGAATCGATCTTAGCGGCGATGGTGTCGGGATCTTCGATTACTTGGCCGGAGCAATCGAGAATGAAATTTCCTTCATCCGTAACGTACGGTTTACCATCACCAGCAAATCTAATTGATGGCGTGAAGCCAAGATCACGAAGTGCGTCCCTGACAAGCGGCGCGGCCATCTGAATTACTTCAACAGGTAAAGGGAACCGACCAAGCTTAGCGACTTGTTTCGATTCATCCGCAACTACTACGAAACATTTCGACGCACTCGCGACAATCTTCTCGCGCAAAAGTTTGCCGCCTCCACCCTTAATAAGAGCTAGGCCCGGCGCGATTTCGTCGGCTCCGTCTACTGTGAGATCGAGGCTCCGGCACTCTTCAAACGTAACAAACGGTATGCCATAGCTTCGAGCCAGCCGTTCGCTGTCGTCAGAACTGGCTATAGCTCGGATCTTCAAACCATGGTCGCGCACCTCTTGGCCGAGCAGCTTGATCCAAAGAGTCGCCGTTGATCCGGAACCCAATCCAACGGTCATGCCAGACTCAACCAAATGCAACGCACGTTGAGCGGCATGCATCTTCCAGTCGCTGTGATCTGCAGCGCTATGCATGTATGGAATCTGGGCCTTCCTTTCTTGGCCTTACTGGAAGCAACTCGGCAGTCGCTTCCTCAAGGTCTCGATCTTACGCTATCAGGAGGCACCGGATAGGTGTCGTGTCCGAAAAGCTCGCTTCAAGAAGGCCGGCAGCATCGCTGCGCAGTTCACCTTCACCAGATTGGTTGTGGCGTGAGCTGAGCTCGTGAATCGGCCGCGCGATGACCTCTTTGCCGGTACCGGTCTCTGCTGTGATCAAAACGGTTGTATTCATGCCTGCAACTGATGGGAAAACCATGCACCTGGCAGTCGGACGTAGGAATTGATGGCATCAGCACAATAGAATACCGGAGGAACTGGCTTACTAAGATTTGAGAGCACCGGTTCCGGCTTTTCTCGTTGCTATACTTTTCGCATTCAAGGTGAGAAGAGCAGAAGCTAGGAACTCCTCCTATGGCGTCAGCTTCTCCGTCCGAAATTAAGGCTCCTCTGAGGCCACCTCCCGGCCCCAGGGGCCACTTCCTCCTTGGCAATCTGGCCGCTGTCTCACGCGACTGGCTTGGATTTTATTCGCGATGCGCCAAAGACTATGGGGACGTCGTAAAGCTTCGCTACCTTCACGTTCCGATCTGCCTGCTTATCCATCCCCGCGACATTGAATACGTGCTGGTCGCCAATCCCGGGAACTTCACCAAGTCCGCCGATTATCGTGCCCTTGCACGCGTCCTCGGCAATGGCCTGCTGACCAACGAAGGAAAATTCTGGCAGCATCAGCGAGGATTGATCCAACCGGCCTTTCGTCGCGAAAACATTTTGTCCTATGCACCAGTGATGACTCGCGTTGCCAGCAGCCTTCTGGGCTCCTGGATCAGCGGGGAATCACGCAACATTCATGAAGACATGGTCGCAGCGACGCTCCAAATTGTCGCGCAATGCCTGTTTGGAACGGAAGTCACCGGCGTCGCCGAACGCGTCGGCAAGTCTATGCAAGTTGTGACTGACAACTTCATAGCCGATGCGAGCCAAGCACTCCTCCTCCCGTTTGACCTTCCGGATTTCTTGGCGCCGGCGCGACGGAACGCCATCCGCGACCTGAACAACATCATTAAGGGCATCGTCCGTGAGCGCCGCTCTTCGAACCAACCTCGTGGCGACTTGCTCGACACCCTTCTCCGAGTGCGCGATTCCGCGGGCCAGCCGATGAACGACTCGCAAGTGCGCGACGAAGTGATGACTCTCTTTCTCGCTGGCCACGAAACGACCGCGATCGCTTTGTCTTGGGCCTGCTTTCTACTCGCTGAGAATCCCCGGATCGAGGCCAAGCTTGTCGAAGAACTTCGCACTGTGCTCGGCGAACGTGAGCCTACAGCGGACGATGTTCCGCGGTTGCGCTACACCGAAATGGTCCTCAAGGAATCGATGCGGCTCTATCCCGCCGTTTGGGGCATTGGACGGCGCGCCCTTACGGACTGCGAAATTGGCGGTTACCGCGTGTCTGCCGGCACCAACATCTTCATTTTTCAATCATTGACGCAGCGCGATCCGCGTTTCTTCCCCAATCCTGACGCATTCGAACCCGAACGCTGGCGCGATGATCCTGTCCGCTCCGGCAAAATTCCGCGCTTCGCCTATTTTCCGTTTGGTGGTGGTCCGAGAGTGTGTGTTGGCGCTTCCTTCGCCATGCTGGAGGCTACTCTGTTGCTCGCGATGGTCCAACAAAAGTTTCATCTCGACCTTGTACCTGGCCATTCCGTCGAGGCGATCGCCTCCGTGACACTACGTCCCAAGCACGGCATCCGCGTAACCGTGCATCGTCGCGCGTCCTTCATCTGAACATCTGAACAACTTTCGAGGCATTGCCACACACAAAAAGGTTCTGTTTGGCGCTGAGAGGCGCTGGGCCGATGCTAGGTCGAACCCTGCGCAAACCGGCGGGGGCTGTATCGCTCCCGAACTGATCTGCCATCTTCCGGTCGCTATCCTTGGGGACGCCATGTAGCCAGCCCGCAATGCGAAACACTGAACCTAGACCTAGCCTTTAGGCCGGTATCCCTTCAAACACGGGTTGTGGCTCCAAAGAGTGACACCACACTGCCCGGAGACTAAAGTCGTCCCGTGAATACCATTCGTCTACGCATCTTAGTCCTAGCTGCGGCAGTCGCTTTTCTCAGCCCCATCCTTCGTTGCGAGCAACCACAAAAAGCCTCGCGCTCCACACAGGAAGACCGCATCAAGAAACTCGAAGAGCGCGCCGACGCCGGCGAAAAAGCCGCCAGCGCCGCCGCGATGGAAAAGGACTACATCGCGCGCACCCAAAAGCTCTACGAGTCTTACTACGAAAAAACCTTCAACATTCAGCTGGGGACACTGGTAATTGTTGGCCTGCTCCTGAGCGCCGTTTTCGGTCTCGTTGCCAGATTCAGCCTGAACCTGTTCGAGCAACGCACAAGACTCGCCGCGGCCGATGCCACGGCCCAAATGCGCAATGAGTACGTCCGGATCTCAGCGAGGGAGGTCCAGAAACTCTGGGATTCCAACACTGCTGACGCCAGGAAACTGAAAGAATCACTGACAGCGCAGATAGCGGAGCTCGAACTGAAGCTCAAAGATCAGTCTGATTTCCAAATTCAGTTTGTGCAAGGATTAACCGCGGGCACCGAGGAGCGCCACGACTACTCTTTGGCCGCCTTCCGCCAGGCACTCAGGGCCTACAAGTCCGGCAAGCCGCGAAACCTCATGGAAACCGAGGTTGGCGCCACAACCGTGAAGTTCATTTTCGAGTCGCTCCGAAAGGCGTACGGCGAAAACTACATCGAGAAAGCACGCGAGGCACTGGCAGACCCGCTCTACAACGGTCTCGAAGAAGAGCTTGCATTAGCAGCACTGCACATCCCGTGGCTCACGCCGCTCATCAATGAACGAAGTCCGGCCACTCCCGAGCCTCCAGCGCCTGAGCCAGGCGCCGAGCCCCGCCCTGCAGCGCCGGCCTCGCCGATCCGATCGGTTGAGCCCGACTGGTTAGGCGACGAAGAGTCCGACTCCTGTCGCCTAATCGATAGCTGACTCCACGGACCCGTTTCCCTTCGTAGGCCAGATCAACAGCTGGGAACAAGCCGCCCCGCCCTCTCGATTCGCGCTTGCATATCCATACGTCGTCCAAGTCGCTGTCTTGCGTAGCCGGTGAAGATGCTGCGCGCCGGTTCTCCTCTTTGAAGCATCTCTTAGGGCTTAGGAACAGCCCGTGAAATCGATCTCTTGCACCTCGGTGGTGGTCCCAGCGGTGACGGTAAGTGGCGCACCTGCCGAATTCAAATTGGTGCTTTTCGTCGCGGGGCTGCAAATGGCGGCTCCGCCCCCTGTCGGCACAGCGGAATCGGCGCGCACTGTGTAACCCACGGCGCCGGCCGCAGGACCCATGTAGTTGACTGTGCCGCCCGAGAAGACGCCCACGTTCGGATTGCTGGCGGGCACGATCAACGTGTACGGTCCGCAGTCCGCGCCAGTGACCATTATCGAACTGCAGGAACTGGTTGTATTGCTGTCCACGGAGATATTAGTCGTTGAGCCGGGGAAGACGGGAATCGCAACCTGTAGCGTCGCTCCGCCGCCGACGGTAACCTGCTGCTGCGCGGTAACCGCGGCGTCGATGGTGGCGGGGTTCGCGCCGCTGACGGCTGTTATGGCGCCGTGCAGAGTTGCGGGACCCGTGCTCGGTCCGGTCTCCGCCTGCAACGGAATGCTTCCGAGATTCGTTCCGCCCGGGACGTTCAGCAAGATTGTGGCATTGTAAGCGAGGCCACCGGTGGTAAGGGAGGTGGCGACAACATCAAACGTAGCACCGGCAGGCAACGGGCAAAAATTAAACACCCCCGAAGAGTCCACGGTCGTTTGGAGAAAGATCACGTCGGCGCCGCTGGCGTCCTTGCTCTCAAGGGCGACCAGCACAACCGCGTTGGAGATGGGCGCCTTGGTTTGTACGTCTACAATAGTGCCGCTGATGCCAGTCGTGTTCGTGCCGACCTGCTCGGCGGTAAGGACCGGCTTCAGCTGGAAGCGGCCGTTCCCTTCCTTCAGAATCGAGAGGCAAGCGTTGAAGTCGATGTTGAGGTCCACATCCTGGCCCGGCGCGACTGTGATCGGCCCACCCTGCACCTGGCCGGGCGGAATCTTCAAGCCAGTGTTGGCCTGGCTGGAAAGCTGCAGTTCGGCGACGGTTCCGTCGTGCAAAACCACGCAGTTGTAGCCGCTGGAGGCGCAAGCGTTGGTCGCGGGGGTGGCGCCGCCGCTGCCGTCATTGGGCACCAGCAGCAGCCGGATCTGCTGGTAAGTGCCCGCAGGCAGCGCCGAGTTGGACCCGAGGTTGGTCAGCAGGCAGGAGTTGGAAGCCGTGGAAAACAGGTCAATCTGCATGGGGGCGGAGTTCAACTGGGGTGCCAGTTCCTGCCACCCGGAAGAACTGTCGTCCGCGGTGGCACTGATGTTGGCCTGCACGGATCGGATGGTCACATAAACGTGCTCGAAGTCACCGTGGGGAAACTTGCAACTCGGTGGGTCGGTCAGGGTCACTTTGATATTGCCCGTCTGTGCCGTCATCATGGTACTGGAAGACCCGCCACAACTCACAAAGCCAATCACTGCTGGCCCGGCTGCCGCCAACACCAGCAGGCTCGATCCGAGTTTCCGACGACGTGCTGGCCCCAGTGCAAGCCGGATCATCCGCACAACATTTTTCGACACTCTCAAATTCACAGGCTGCGCCTCGTATTTCGTTTTCTCTTCTTGTGCCTTGATTGAGGGCTAAGGGGGGGACAGCACCTTGAGCTTAGGTCACAGATACGGCCGCGGTCAACCGGCAATCCGAGCGAAACAGCGACGGCAGGCAGGCTGGAATCGACCCGACCATGGCTTCGATTGCTATAAACAGTTCCGTCCGCGACTGCGAGGACTGGCAGCCGCGAAAGTGCGATTGGCAGCTCCAAGGCACGAGAGATGGCAACAGACTCAGATGTTTTCGTTATTTACCATCGGAAGGGGTTCGCGTCAGTTGAATTGTCCCGCATAACCACGATTCCGCAGGTTAGCCGCTTCCTCCGTCCACCCCGATGCACACGGCGGGGAAATGGTGTTTTCTGCCTCTGAGGCGGGGTTAGGGTTGCGTGCATTTTTCCCGAGGGGTATGCTCTCGCCGTTCCCCAGGGGCCCCAATCCATGAACTAACGGAGGCGAAATGTCTACCGCTCCAAAACCACAACCGGTCTCGGCTGATCCCGTTCAGGTTGACTCGAGGCATTACACCGTAGAGGCGGAAAACGATCGTGTGCGCGTGCTACGCGTCAAGTACGGTCCGCATGAGAAATCGGTCATGCACGGCCACCCAGGAGTCGTCGCGGTATTTCTCACTGCCAACAATGGGAGATTCACCTTCCCCGATGGTCGAACAGAGGAACGTAGTTGGACGGCGGGGCAAACCATGATGATGCCCGCTGAAGAACATCTGCCCGAGAACTTGAGCGACAATCCCCTAGAACTCGTCCTCATCGAGCTCAAGTAGCTGGCTCGAAAATCGAAGTCGAACGGGAGGAGACTCGGGGCGAATCTCCTCCCTTTTTTTGGCTCGGTGTACATCGGCTGCGAGGAACTGCCGAGTGCAACTAAACTTAAAGTAGGCTTTGTCGTACACACTCCCCTGACGAATCGTTGCGCATGGCATTCTGGTGTGGACCTGACGTTCCACATCCATTTGCAACGGTCTTGTGCTATTGCACGATGACCGTCACGGTTGTGGTGACGAATGAGGCCTTCTGTGGACGATGATTGTGCGACCAGCTTTTTTCCCAAGTGACCTCGGCAATGACAATCGCGATGCGGCCATGCTCGGCTGGTCGTCACGCTCCAGATAAGGCCAGCTTCCTTATGATGTAGCGCAAATGAGGATTCTAAACTTATAGCTTAGTTATTCTCACGAGCTCTTTATCGAATGTCTGCCAGAACGGATAGCGTCTGTTATTTTTGTGATTGAGCATAAAGAAATCTTAAGCCCCATTGGAAGCTGTGGACGGCGAGCTTGTCTGATAGTCCAGGCCAGAGGACAAACGCTTAGCTCGACCTCCGCTCTAGAGCCGTTCGGGCCCGCGCGCCCCTCCAAAGAGACTTCATAACGTTGGACAACGTGACGCGTTTGCTTGAGCCGTACAAACGAACTATTTCCGGGTCATTTTGAGGTTTATCGAAGTATGCGTTGTCCACCACCTGTAGCGGGAGCAGGCTCTCCGCAAGGTGAGGCCAAAGAACGATCGTTTGACGGCGTGTAACGCTCGCTTTTCTTGCCGCCGCGCTTCCCGAAAGCGACGCGCACAAGGCGGCACACAAGTTGCTTCGCGAGCCCAGTTGCAGATGGGAGGTTTGCGTGGCGCGCGGGTTGATTTCGATCAAGAAAGCCTTGCCGGTAGAGTCTTCAATGACGAAATCGAAGCCCACAAACCCCGACAAGCCCAGGCGGCGCACGACTTTTTTCACCGCCTCGCTCATTTGCGAGTTCTCAATGAGTCGTATAACCGCGGCAGGTCCGTTGGGACTTCGTGTCTTCAAGACCATCGCCGCAATTTGCGCCAGGACCTCGCCCTGCCAACAGGCCAGGGCGACGTTCGCGTCTTGCCCCGCGACGAATTGGTGCGCACTGACGAGCGGCTGCTCGGGCCGAATCAGTCGCGCAAATGTAGATCCGGCGCCATCCATCAAGATGCTCTTGGCGATTCGACCCATTGCCCGCGGCGAAGCCAACTCGCGGAATGCGCGTTGGGCCTGCTGGCGCGTCTTTACAATTCGCACACCCTGGCCGCCGGACGTACGGTCCGTCTTCAAGACCGCCGGGACTCCGTTCCCGAGTATCCACTCGTCCAGTGCGTTCTGGTCGGGAGTCAAAGCCGAATCCGGAACCAGCACGCCTTCCTCGCGCGCCAGGGAAAGAAACTCTTGCCTTGTAGCAACAATTGCATGACTGACTGGCGAACCAAGCGAACGGATAAGCAACGCCGCAGTTCCTAAAGGCACCAAAGAGCCATTGCGTGTTTCACGTTGGTAGAGTGCGTGCAAATGCGCGGCGCCGAGATCGTCGCAGGGGACCACCAGATCGGGATCTGCCGCTTCGATCCCAGCATCAATCGAGAGCAGCGGATTGAAACTGCGGTAATGATACTTGCAGCGAACCGCAGAGCTCACCCAAAGTGCATTGCGCGGAGTACACACCGCTTGGACCCTGCATTCCAAATCTGCGAAAGACTCGGCCAGTCGCACCGGAGAAAGCCAGCGGTTCGTGCTCACCAGAAGAATAGTCGGCTTCACGGTCGCCACCTACACAGCAAGCGTCACTTCCTACAGTAGTAGGCAAGACTTTCTGGGCTGGGCAGGCAAGCGAACCTTGCTAATCTGAAATAATTATAGGAGAAATGGAGCCATCCCGGAAGCTAGGTGATGTGAGCCGGCTATGACCGCTTCCACAGAAGTAGCCATCATCGGTGCTGGGCCGTACGGCCTGTCGCTGGCCGCGCATTTGGGGGCAGCCGCGATCCCGCACCGCATCTTTGGCAGGCCCATGGATTCTTGGCGCAACCACATGCCGCAAGGCATGCTGCTTAAGTCCGATGGATTTGCATCGAGTCTTTCTGACCCACAATCCTCCTTCACCCTGGCGCATTTTTGCGCGCAGGAAGGCATCAAGTATCACGCTACGGATGTTCCGGTTGGTCTTGAATCGTTTATTGCCTACGGTCTGGCCTTCCAGAAACGTTTTGCCCCTGACCTGCAGCCAAAATTGGTCACAAAGCTCGACCGTCTCTCCGGTGGCTTCTGTTTGAGATTTGAAGATGATGAAGAGTTGCAAGCGCGATATGTCGCCGTGGCAGTAGGAATCAGCCATTTCCAGTATATTCCGCCGGCACTGGAGCACTGTCCTTCTACGTTCGTGACGCATAGCTTCGCGCACTGCGATCTGAAGGAATTCCGCGGCGCAAGAGTAGCGGTCATCGGGGCGGGCGCTTCCGCGCTTGATCTTGCCGCGCTGCTCAATGAGCAGGGCGCGATCGTACATTTGATCGCCCGGACGAAGGAACTCGTATTTCACAACCGGCGGCTGCCCGGAGAGCGTACGTTTTGGGAAAAGGTGCGTCAGCCGTCGACCGGCATAGGTCCGGGCCTGAAGTCGTTCGTCTACGCGGAGTATCCAGGCCTGTTCCGCCGCTTGCCCGGAAAGGTTCGCGTGAAGATCGTGAAGACACATTTGGGCCCGGCGGCTGGTTGGCCCATGCGCGATCGGGTCGTCGGGCGTGTGCCGCTCTCCCTCGGCTTTCAGGTGAGTCGGGCGGAGATCTCTCAAGAACTGGTTCGTCTTCGACTCACCGGCCGAGATGGCACCGTTCGCGAGCAGGTCGGCGACCATGTTATTGTCGCGACCGGCTACAGAAGCGATGTGCGCCGCCTGCTATTTCTGCACGAAGAAGTCTTGTCGCGGATCCGCTGTCTTGACAGCGCTCCTGTTCTTTCCGCCAACTTTGAATCCTCCATTCCCGGACTCTACTTTCTCGGGCTGGCCTCCGCGAACACCTTTGGCCCCCTGATGCGTTTCGCGTACGGAGCCGATTACACCACGAAGAAGATTGTCAGCCACATCGTGAGCCGAAGGTGAGCAGCCGCTCGCCGTGTAGGGGCCCATTGGTAAGTACGGGCAGCACGAAAGGCTTCTTGCGGCACATCACACCAGGTGCCCGAAGGATGGCTGCGGGTTTTCGATGGCGATTCGGTTCCTCCAGGAAGGCCAAGTTTACGCAGAGCTGGCCCTCACGAATTCCCTGCCGTGCGCTTCCGTTCCTAGCGACAGCAGTATGGCCAGCGAAACGATGGTAACCACCTCAAATCCAGCGAGTGCCCACTCGTAGCCAAAATGATTGCGAAGCGCGTACTGAATGCTGTTTGTCGGTGAAGCGAAGAGAATTCCGAGTTGATAGGCGAGTCCGGGCATTAGGCCGCGCGCGGCGTCGGCCGACAGTTCGTTGAGGTGCACAGGAACGACACCCCAGGCGCCTTGGACGCCCATCTGCATCAAGAACGCGCCCGCCACCAGCAGCGCAAGGGAGTGGCTAAATGCCCACACCGGAACCATCAGCAGCGACAGCGCAAGGGCGGCGATCATCCCCTTACGGCGGCCGGCGGACTGCGACACAAAGCCAAAAAGAATCGCGCCGACGACGGCGCCGATGTTGTAAGTGATGGCGATGTTGGCGCGCGCCGCCCCTGAGATCTTGTGAACTTCGTGCAGGAAGTCCGGATAGAGATCTTGCGTGCCGTGCGACAAAAACATCATGAACGTCATTAACACCACGAGGTAGGCAAAGCGTTTCCACTGCTTGGCTACCACGCGCAGCACTTCGCCGGTGGTTGCCACGCGATGCTGTTTCCAAGCCTCGGATTCCGGCACTTTGGTGCGGATGTAAAGCGCCAGCAGGGCGGGCAACGCGCCGATCCAAAACATCCAGCGCCAACCGGCAAGGGGCAGCAGGAAACGAGCCGCGATCGCTGCCAGCAGATAGCCGATGGAGTAGCCGCTCTGCAGAATTCCGCTCAGCACTCCGCGCAAGCGGGGCGGCGCCGCTTCCATGGCCAGCGAAGCGCCCACTCCCCACTCGCCGCCCATGCCGATGCCAAAAAGCGCGCGCAAAATCAGGAACACCGTGAAGTTCGGCGCAAATCCGCACAGCAGCTCGATGATCGAAAAATAGACCACGTTGGCCATCAGGGGAATGCGCCGGCCAAAGCGATCTGAAAGCAGGCCGAAAATCAAGGCACCGACAGGACGCATGGCCAAAGTAAAGGTGGTCGTCAGGACGATGTCCCGTTTGGCAACGCCAAAATGCTGGGCCAGCGTGTCGAACAGAAACACGACCACGAAAAAATCGAATGCGTCGAGGGTCCATCCAAGAAACCCGGCCAAAACGGCGTGGTGAGAGGCGGCTGGTTTGATGGAGGCCATGTTCAGGTTAGTGGCAACTCATTTTGAGGGTTGAGCTATTCAAGCGGAGCGCGCGCCGCACGACCCGGGAAAACGTGCTCAGCGGTCCTCCCGTCGTCGACTACGGCGACTCCGTTCACGAACAC
>Ga0306923_10000766_pt1 | contig 26416 bp, 25 predicted proteins | sample sta12Can44000108_FD_203841 | JGI IMG/M metagenome (GOLD analysis project Ga0306923, IMG submission 203841) | Lab enrichment of tropical soil microbial communities from Luquillo Experimental Forest, Puerto Rico - statanox.12C.anox.44.000.108 (v2)... | ecosystem: Environmental > Terrestrial >... | reverse complement strand
TGGTTGTGCAAGGTGGCCGAGCGGCAGATGCTGCGGCCCAGCTTCGTGCCGCCATGGCCGATCCGGCGGCTGCGGGATCTGACCCGCTACCGGACCGATCTGGTCGCCGCGCGCACCGCGGAAAAGAACCGGGTCGAGAAGCTGCTCGAAGACGCCTGCATCAAACTGTCGGTGGTGGCCTCAGACATCTTCGGGGTATCGGGACGGGCAATGCTGGCCGCGCTAGTGGCTGGCGAACGCGACCCCAAGGTGCTCGCCCAGCTGGCGCGGGCGCGCATGCGCGGCAAGATCGATCGCCTCGAACAGGCCTTCGACGGGCATTTCGCCGATCATCACCGGTTCTTGCTGTCGCGCATGTTGTCGCGGATCGAGGGGCTCGACGCCGACATCGCCGCAATCGACGCCCAGATCGAAGCGCAGCTGGCCCCTTTCGCCGAGGCGGCGGCCCATCTGGATGAGATCCCCGGGATCGGCTCGGTCGCCGCGGCCGCCATCATCGCCGAGATCGGGGTCGATATGTCACGGTTCCCGACCGCGGGGCATTTGTGCTCGTGGGCGAAGTTCGCCCCGGGCATCAACTCCTCGGCGGGCAAGACCAAACGCAGCGCTTCTTCTGGACACGGCAATCCGTATCTAGCGCGCGTCTTGGGTGAGGCTGCCGTCGGCACCACCAAGACAAACACTTTCCTCGCGGCCCGGTACCGCCGCATTGCCAGACGCCGCGGCCAACCACGAGCAGTGGTCGCCGTCGGTCGCTCCATCCTGGTGATCATCTGGCATCTGCTGCATGATCCAGACGCCCGATACCAGGATCTGGGCGCCGATCACTACAACCGACACGTCGATCCGTCTGCCAAAAAGCGCAGTCACATTCGACAACTCGAAGCCCTCGGATACACGGTCACACTCACTCCCGCCGCTTAACCACGTGCTGCGCACCGACGCCAACTCACCATAATTTTCGGATCAGCGTACGAGTCCCGCTGGACTACCAAGTAGCTCGACTCGTCAGCGAACCGCTCTACTTTGCGGCAAAGAAGACGGGCTTACCGCCCAAGCCGGTGGACACCGTCCACAGTCCGTTCGCGCCGGCAGGGATAGCCACGCATTTGTTCCCTCTAGCCACCCCGCCTTTGTACAAGTCGCCGACATCGTTGACCGGGTCGGGGATGACTCCGCAGTAGCCGTCATAGGTCCGGTTGTCTGAACCAACAAATTTGACGGTGATACCAAACATGGGATTGCCAGTATTGTTTCCCGTGTAGGTGGCGGTAATCGGCACAATCCAGTACTCCATGCCCGGTTTGGGCGGGCTGTTGAACTGGTTTGCAGCGGCGATCTCGGCCCACGCCTCGCGCGGAGCTTCGAGCACAACCTGCCAGTCTTGGTTGCTTACAGTCTCGCCGATGGGAAGTGGGTTATCCCTGCTGCCCTTAATACTAGGCTGAGGGGTACCGCCATGCCCCTTAGTCGCTGTCGGGGAAGATGGCGACAAGTCTGACTTTCTGAAGGCGTTGCCGAATGCATCGCCGACTACAACAACGAAAACGCTGACGCCAACTACGCTTCCGACTATCGAGATGATGACGGCAGCAACACTTGTCCCCTTAGCCTTTCCGGACGAGAGCAATCCCACAATGCCGAGGATGAACGCGATAGGCAGCAACACCCAGCCGACTATGAGTGCTCCTGGGATGCACGCGAAAATGAATCCCATGATGCCGACGATCAGGGCGATTAGCCCTAGCGTGTTCTTCTGCTTCGCTGGCATTTGTTGTTGAGTTGACGGCGGATACATTGGCGCGGGAATCCGTGATGGATCTGGATCCCAGCCGGGCGGTGGCAGTTGGTGGGTCATGATCCGGAGATCCTAACGGCGCTGAGGATTCTGCGGGGCCGATTCACTGCGATCTGGTCGAATCTCAAAGCCACCTCTAATCTAATGACCGAAGTTGTTTCGGCGCTTGGCAATCACCGCATCGCCCTCGTCGCGAACGTGCTGGGGTTCGCTGTCCATTCACCTGTTTGGTGACCTTCACCACGACTGGATCGTCGACGGCAGCGGACTGTCTCACTCGCTTGCCGCACGGCGGAGAGCCGCCAACAATCGGAGCTCGGAGCCGATGGTCTCGCGGTCGCGCATGCGCGCAGCTTAGATCCGCACGCTTCCGATTCGCATTTCATGGCCCCGAGTGTCCGGCCCGGCCCGGCACAGTCCAGCCGCCGCCCCGCGCAGATAAACTCATCGACGCTCGGTCACATTCCTATGCACCGCAGAGCATTTGCGTGTCTTTGAAACCGGTACCTCTGGGGCACAACGTGATCGGCTTACCTGACGGGGCCGTGATCGTGGCATAGCCGTCGGGCTGCAATGTGAAGGTGAAGGCTTCGCCGGGGTACCGGATTAACCATTGACTGGTGTCTCCGTATGCATCCAGTTGCTTCGTCAGAACGATCATGGCTATGGTCGAGGTCAGCGGCGAGTCCTTGACGGCGCAGCGCGACGCCGTTCGTTTTGAGCAGAGCCGAGATCGGCCACGGCGAGCTCGTGATGGCAGCGATTGCGGCGTCGCGCATGTACCGTGACCAGGTATGCCGAGGCGCAGCAACGATTTTCAAAGGCTGATCAGCATGTTGACTCAGCTCTTGGGCGAGGACGCGGTCGAGGAACCGAAGATGCTTATCGACCTGGCCCGGCTGGGCATCGACGGCCGCCTCGCCAAGACGCTGACCACCTCCAACCCGGTCGAGTCGATGATCTCCATTGCTCGGACCACCAACCGCAATGTCACCCGCTGGCGTGACGGGCAGATGGTGTTGCGTTGGACCGCGGCCGGCATGCTCAACGCCGAGCGATCCTTCCGCCGCATCAAGGGCTACAAGCAGATGCCCCAACTCGTGAACGCCCTGCGCCGACACGCCCACCCCAACACCGTCGCCGACACCGAATCTGTCGGTGCGGCCGCCTAGAGTTCACCATGGATCGTCATCCGAAGTTCCACGAGACTCGGGACATGCTCCTGGAAGGCCGTGGACTTCGGGATTATGGGTGAGTAGCCGATCAATCGCTTCTACCATGACTAAGGCTGTGATTACGAGGAGGAGCAAGCCGTTAACCAGGGCGAGATAGGTCGGTGCTTTATGCTGGCCGCGCTTGTCTCGCAAGTAAACAGCCATGAGCCCGTCGACAGTCCCCCAACTCAACACCGCGATCACCCACCTCCGCGAAGTCCTCGGCGACCAGACCTACGAATCGCACACCTGCAAGGGCGAGACGATGATCACCGCCGCGATGGTGACGTACGCATACGACCAAATCGACCAGGCCCGAACAGAGTTGAAGGCCGTCTCGAAATCAAGACCACATTTGAGACACCTCCGGTGGTCTACCACCGTCCCCCGTTCGCCCTGGTCGCTATGTCTCTATAGTTCGTCTCAAAATATGCTGGGCCTGCACCCAAACCAAGCCCTCAACGAGCGCGGTTCGCTCGGCGTGCACGACCGCTTAGGCATCACGCCTCGCCCTAGCCGCGGTGGCCAGCAAATCACATCGCGCAGCGATAAGCCCGCCACCCAACTTCGCCGTCGCCCCATCGCCGTCCACCAGGGCTCCGCTCCGCTATGGGCGCTGCACCGACGAATACGGCGGAATCGAATATGGCCGGTTACCGGTAGCAACGAAAGCGGCTGCGCGGAATGACAGTGACTGATAACGCAGCCAGGTGGCGATTCCCTCGCCATTGGGGAACGCGCCGAGGTCTCATTGCCTCATGGTCGGCGATCAGTGGGTTCGCCACATCGCTTTGTCGGACGACAGTGCATCGAAGTATGCATTCGCGTCGTCCTGTCCGAGTTTGATTGATTCCTCGATGAATTCCTGATCGAAATACAGGTAGCTGAATAAGTCGCCGCGGCGGGGACCCTCGCCCTCGAGAGCGTGGCCGAGTACGCGCAATTCGAAGTCGCGGAGCATCTGCGCGACGCCGCCCGATGGCCTATGGCGTTTGTTGAGGATCTCGTTCGCCAACAGGCCAAGCCTCTCCCTGGTGTCCGGACCGACAAATATATAAGGGATCACTTTGCGCGGCCGGCCGCCCGGCGTTAGGGCGCCACCCGGGCTGCCGGGCCCGCTTCCAGACACAAGGGCCGTAAGGGCGTTGATCTTCGAAAGCGTCCGGAGATCTTCGACCATGCGATCGACGAGCACGACGTCAATCAGCCGGACCACCATGTCGTCGACGTCGGGCGGCGGCGGGTTCGGCCGGGGCGTTGCCTGCTTGTCATCCTTTTCCGGGTGGGTGGCGACCACAACTAGTGCATCGGCGCCCAGCGAGATGGCCGGCTTGAGCGGCGCGTTAAGTCGAACCCCCCCGTCGACATACCAGCCAGCCGCTTGTGGGGGGTTCTCGATTCGAACGGGCGGAAACCCGATCGGTATTGCGGACGACGCGAGCACATGCGCGGGTCGGATTTGCGCGCTGACATAGTCAATCGGCCGTTCGTCGTCGCTGGGGGGCAGCCACTCACCATTGCCGCGCTGAACGAAGACCACGGTGCGGTTGTCGCCCCCGGACGTGGCGACGACCGCGAGGGTGAGCGACTTATCGGTGATATTTGCGCTTAGCTGTTCCCAGTTGATGGCGAGTCCGGCTTCTCGTCGGAGCGGCTCGGTGTCGAGCAGGCTGACGAGCTTGACTCCGGGCACTCGCAACATCTGGCCGACGAAGCGGGCCGCGACGTCAGGGGAAGTCACGGTCGGCGAGCGGAATACGTTCGAGACCGAGATCGTGCGCCATACATCGAGTGCCTGCTGCGCCTGGTCGGCCGGTGGTAGGTGCGCAAGACCAGCGAAAATTGTCGCGTTGATCGCGCCGGCGCTCGTGCCCACGTACATCGAGATTTTCACGCCCGCGGCCTCAAGCGTCGGTATCAGGACCGAGAGTGCGCCGGCCTCGTAGCCGCCGCGTGCCCCCGCGCCTGCTACCACGACTGCCACCCGCTTCGAATCTGGGCGCATCAGCGTCGGTGGTTGCAGATTCGGAACGTGTCCGGTGAAGTCAGCGCTGGCGGGTATTGCCGCATCATCCCTCCCTGAAAGTCGGAATGGTAACCGAAAAACTCATCCAGTAAGAGGCACATTCGTGACGTTGCGGCAAACACCAAGCCCGCGCAGGCCTGTGAGCGACGAAAACAGGGGGCCGCGCCGTTTCTGAACGACCGCTTCCCGTGTCGATGGTCGATCGGCTCTAGTGCGTCGTCGTCAAGAAAGGCGATACCGCCGTCATCCAAGGCCACGGCCCATCGCCGCGCGCGTGCGGTGCGGTGCTCATCGATCGTCACTTCTGGTCCTGCCAAGTCTCCGAAATCGTCGACGATCTCGCCGGTCGTGTTCGATCCATCGGTTATGCGGACTCGTGACCCGACGAACAATCGCGCATGTCCGGATCTCCCCCATTCATAAGTCGATTTAGCGCCAGCCCCACGGCGCGATATTCAGATTGTGCTCAACCGCGATGTTTGCTTGACGAAATCGTAGCCGTGGGCGATCGGCCATTGCCGGGACACGAAGGGTGCCGGCGTAACTGGTGCTCTAGCGCGCCACGCACCGCTACTGCATTGGGTCGCGGCACTGCGACGGGCGCACAGTGTTCGTTCCAGCGATTATGTCGCCCGATCGACCGCGTCGCCGGCGTCGAGGTCGAGAAAGTTGCTGGCCGCCACTGTGTCGAGCCGCTGGTTCCCGGTGCGACCGCCTCAGTAGCGGGCGGCGGCAGAGGCTGGACCGTGTCGACGCGCACACCCCGGGCCGAGCGCAGCGGTGTCTGGTGGATGCGCTTCGATATACCTGACAGCGCCGACGCGTTCTGAAAGTACAAGTCTGGCAATCCGCGGCGAGGTTCACGGGACGCGGCGCGGTGCTCCCGTCCGAGCTCGAGCTCCGTCATCTCAGTAGCCGTCCGTGATTCCAGCGCGCTACAGGACCTCGTTCTGTCGAAGAGCTCAAGGCTCGGAAACAGCCATCGGGAAGTCAACTCTGCAGCGGGCCCGGGCAACGGCATCCCACCACTCACACATGTGATCTGCCCCCAGGCGCGCCGCTCTTTCAGAAGTCGTCGAACGAGCGCAGACAGCCAGGCATCACCCGACGACAGACCCCGCCGGAACTGGCCCCGGCCGTTTCAACAAGGAACCAATCCCTACCAAACTAAACGATTAAGAGACACGCCTGGCATTCCTCACTGGTACTCGGCGACGGCGTCCCCTGTCCGGGCCGGGCAGCTCCCCGATGATTGCGGTTACCCGCCGGCTGGCGAGTTTCGTGAGATCCTTCCGGCATGACGGTCAGAGTGCGCCAAGCGTCCGATCGCGTCGTGAACCGCCGCCGGGTCGCAGCCGCTTGCGAATTTGTTTAATCCAACCGGCGTGCCCCACGCCATCGGTGGTGCCGGCAGTGGTGGCTCGGGCGCCGCGCACCAGCTCCATCACCACATGCTCTGGCTCGTCGTCGCCGAGTTCTTCGATCTGGTCACCGTTCAGCTCGCGTATCCACGCGTCCGGGTCGATCAGCACTCGGTCCCACGCCGCGGCGTCGCGCCAGTCCTTGACTCCCAACACCGCAGCCGCGTCGCGAAGCGCCTCGCCCAGCTCCCCATTGAGCAGCTGACGGAGCGCATCGGCGCCGTGTCGCGGATTGGCGATCATCCACAAGTGGTAGGCGCCGGGCACCCGGTACAGCGTGGCGTTCGCGTCCTCGGCGAGGTCACGGGCGCTGTCGAACGGCACGAGCAGATCTTTTTCGCCGTGCACCACGAAGGTGGGTATCTGCGCGTCGCGCATCACGTGCAGCAGCGGTGTGTAGTCGCCCGATTGCAGGATCGCGCGGGCCGTGCCGGTGAAGCCGGTCAGCTGCCGGGCGTTTCGCATCGCCACCGAGGCCAGCATCCGCACGTAGCGGCTGTGCTCGGCGACACTTAACCGGAACCGATCACGCTGGGCGTCGTAGGCCGCCAGGCCGATGGTTCGCACCGCCAACCGCGGAGAGTGCGCCAGGGCTGGAATGACGTCGTCGAGCGAGGCCCCGGCGGCGGCGTCGAACAGCACCGCCGCCAGTACCCGGTCCGGCGCGGCGGCGGCGAGCTGGATGGCCATACGGCCGCCCATGGAGTGGCCGGCGACGACGGCATGCTGGATACCCAGCGCATCGAGGGTGCGCAGGGTCAGGTCGACGCGGTCGGCGAGCTCCCCGGCGTTGCGGGGAAGGTTCTCGGTGTCACCGTGGCCCGCGGCGTCGACCGCGATGACGAGAAAACCCAGCCCGGCGGCCCGGCTGAGCATCCGCAGATACGCGCGGCGGTTCAGCCCAAGGCCGTGCAGGAACACCAGCGGCACACCCTGGCCACCAACTGATACGCCAACCTCATGCCCGTCACCGAGCTCCACAAGATGATGCGTCAGCCGGATCCGCCGGTCCGTTTCTTCGGGTGGTGTCACCAATGCCCGGCCCACTGCTCCCCCTCGCTAGCTCGACTAAATACTCGGACATCTTGCACCAGACTCCCCCGCGCATGGCATCGACAAGCTGTGTCGTTGACTACTGCTCGCTGCCTATTTGAACTGCGCGGGCTCCCCATGTTAAAGCCCGGATAGCCACTAATCCAGCAAATTCGCAGATCCTGACCCGATCGCAGTCGGCCCGAAGGAGGTACCTATTGACCCACATGCCGAGCTTGTGACCGTGCGACGCGGCGTGACCGTCGCGTTGAACATACTTCGGGGCGACCAGCAGCGTCGTGAGCTGCTGCACCGCGCACGACATCGAGCGACTGGCAACACTCGAGGCAGGATCTGATCGGCGTTGTTTGTCTAGTAACCCGACACTGAATGCCCTTTATCGGTCGATCACACTCAAGGAGTGAGCATCACGGAACACGAGGGTGCCGTCGTCGAGGATGATCGCCCAGCGCCGGGATTGCGCGACGTGGTCGCGGTCGATGATTACTTCCTCGCCGGCCAGGTCACCGAAGTCCTCGACGACTACACCCCTCCTAGGCGGTGAGTCGGTTGTTTGGACCCGAGAACCAACCGCAATCGTGTTGGACTGGTCGCCGCGCTTGCGATGTCCTCCCCGCATGATCAGGATCTAATCAAAATCGTTGTCGGTTTTCTCGGGAACGAACCTTTTTCAGACACGGCCGGGGCCGCGCCCGCGACCTGGGCCGATGCAGACCGGAGATACAGCGGCGGTGCTATTGGCACCTCTAACGCGATACGGTCACGCCCGCGCGGCGCCAGTCCGGTTGTGCCTCAGCGTTGGTTCGTCGATTGTGAGCAGCACACGCCCACGGCTGTGTTCCAATGAGCTCAGAACCCCATTGAATCGGGGTGGGAGCAACCATGAGTGATCGGGCCGAGGGGTTTTCGGCGACACGGCGGTGCGTGTGTACCCCGGAACCGTCGCGGAGACGCGCGGGGTCGTGGTCGAGGATTTCGGTGAGACGGCCGGGGTTGGCGTCGACATTGGTGACAAACACATAGTCGGGCCGGCACGGCGGTCGGCCGTGCGGCTCGACAACGGCGATCTCGTCTTCGTCGATAGCGACCAACTTGCCGCCGGCTGAGTCGGCCGAATCGGTGGGCAAACTGTCCAGCCAACACGCCTGACCTCCGCCGACTAAAATCCACCGCCGTCCAGAAGGGCCATCAAGGAATGAGTTCTCAGAGCGGCAACCACCAGACGCCTGATGACGGCACCGCGGAAAACACTTTCGCGCTCCGCGCGGACTTGTTGGGCGAGCCGCCCAGTTCAACCCTGGCCAACGCCGACGCCTTCTCGTCGCCACTCGAACCGTTGCCGAGCGGCTCGGCACTGCTTGTGGTAAAGGGCGGGCCAAACGCCGGTTCCCGATTTCCGCTGCAGCAGCCCACAACCTCCGCTGGCCGGCACCCGGGCGCGGATATCTTCCTTGACGACGTGACGGTTAGCCGCCACCACGCCGAGTTTCGTTTGGAGAAAGGCGAATTCCGCATTGTCGACGTAGGTGGTCTCAACGGCACCTATGTAAATCGTGAATCTGTCGAGTCCGCGGTGCTGGCCAACGGCGACGAGATCCAGCTCGGCAAGTTCCGTCTGGTCTTCTTCACCGCACCTACGACAAGTTGACGGCGGGAGACCAGACCGCTACCGCATTAAGCCGCGTGATCCGTCAAGTCGTCAGCGGCGCAACGAGAGGAACGGTTCGAGGATTACGATCGTCACGGCTCGCAAGTTAGACCGCATTGCTGGGTCGTAAGCCGCGCCATGAGCGTTGGCTTCATGCACGCCGTCAACGTAACGCCCCGTGACGGTTCCCACCGGTTGGTTCGATAGCGACCGAGCCGCGTCGCGCAGGGTCAGGAAGGGCGCCTGCACCAGCCCCTGTTCGGGATACGCCGGTCGTGCGGGCCGGACATCATTCCCCTCGATCAAGTTGGTGTTCTGCGGCGGACGGGTCATCGCCGCGCCGCTCGTGGAGCGTGCCTTCAAGGCTACGGTCGCGCTGCTGAGCGCGAGAAGCAATCACCCACTGGATCTGGGTGAGGAGCAGTGCAACGAACCGTTGTGGTGCTCAACGACTCCGACGGACACGCCGACAAACGCAACCGCACCGTGCCTTGGCGCAACAACTCGCCAACCATGGCCTCGTGGTCATCGAGGTGCCCTTCGACCAGCACCTGCGCCAGGCGAGATGTGCCCGAAAACCCGACGCCGCTTCTCCGAGATCGCTGCTGCGATCGCCGACTATCTCTCCAGCACCGCCCAAGGACGTCGCAAGCAGCGATCCCGGTGAGGTGCTAGCGGGTTCGATGGCGCGCGGAAATGTCCATGCGGACACTCTGCTGAGCGGGGCCCGCACAAATCTTGAAGGAATCGCCTGTATCCAAACTGTGCCCAAGACGTGCCCAGATCAGGACCGCTTGCGCCCGACGATCCCTTCACAATCGACGCCATGCTGCTCCATCGCACACAGCCAGCTTCCACCGATCGGGCGAAACCTGCGGGGGTCCATCGGAGTGGATGTCGCAGTCGTTAATCCCAGGAAACGGCAAAGAGCAGATGGCGCGCGAAATGTCGCCGTGGACACCACGGTGCGCAGACCCGTGGTGCCAGAGCCGCAGACCACGGCACCGAAAGACACGCGCGTCTGCCGGACGCTGAGCCGGCCCGTCCGTTGGGCCGACGGTCGTGCTAGTCACGGGTTCGTGTCGATTGCCTGTCAGTTGTGCCGTCAGTCGCGGCGCGAGCTGGCCGGTCAACGCCTTAGCCGCACACTGCCGTTGTTCACCCTTACAGCCAAGCCGCCGGAAGCGACCACCATGCACACCGACGCACACGACGCCGGGCGCGAAGAGCGCCGCGCGCAGCTTGAGCGGCGACGCGCAGCCGTCGCACACCAACTGCGCAGACTGGCAACAGAATTAGCGGACATCGACAGACAACTCGACGAAATCGAGCAGTCGCAGCGCTGACCGAAGGGGGACTACCTTGCTGTAGCGCGCGGAGTCATGGCATCGCCTCGGCCCACTTCATGTGTCCCTCGAAGCCGAGGGATGTCGCCATGTCGCGGCACCGATCCCGGAAGCGCGGGTAAGCCGCGGCTTCGCCGTGAGTCCGCGCCAGCAGAGCCCGCAACCGCAACAGCCAGATCTCGCGTATCGCCAGACCCTCTTCGGCTGGCCCGGCCGCCAACCGCTCGATCGCGGCCGCGGCTTCGGCCGCGTCACTCTCGGCCCCGCGGTCGAGCAGGGTCTCCACCAGAACACCCGTCGCTGCAATGCCCCAAAGCAGCAGCCGCCCCTCGCGGAACAGATCGGCGACGGCGACGCGCACGAGCGGTACCGCCTCATCGCGGCCGTCACGCCGAGCCCTCTCACCTGCCGAGTACACGTTGAAGATCGGTATAGCTACGTTCGCCGAGGTCGCGGCGAGCGGAAGCGTGCCAGCAGCGGTTGGGCTTCATTGACGATGAAGCTGTTAGGTCACGAATCGATGGCGACCTCGCAACGGTATGTCACCGCTGCCGCAGTCGAAACTCGTGCGGCCGCTGCACGAAATCCGTTGTACGGAGTGATCCACCATCGCCTCCACGTCGCAGAACGCGAAGCATCGAAACCGTAAGTCCCACAACAACCAACAGCCCAATCACCAAAGGTGCTGCATGTCGCCGGCTAGCCCGCCGGGTGGCCCCGGGGGATCTCACCCCGGGGCCACCCGGCAGGTTAGCCGACAATCTTTCTGAGTCGGTCGTACTGGACAGGCGTTCACGGAGTCGTGCGTGGAGGTTGTCGTGCCAACTCAGCAATCAAATCGACGCCGTGGGTCAGCGGGGCAGCTTGAGCGCAGAAGGTGCGGTGAAGTGACTCGGCTCGTCCGTCGGCCGGCCAATCGACCGCCGCCGTGAAGTGCTCTCGTACAACAGGATTCATGCTGCCGAGATAGGTAGCGTCCATTTGTTCCTCAAACTTCTCCCGGCCCTTGCGCTGGCGTCGCTCCAGCTCCGCACTGCGCAGCGCGTCGGCGTCACCCTGCCGCCGCAGTAACGAAATCGTGGCTTGGTAGTCCTCGAAGCTGTGCGTTGATTTCTTCAAATTCGGCGTCGAGCAGTGCCGCTGCTTCGACGATGTGCGCTGCCGGCGGCACTGACAGCGATGTCCAGGGCAGCGGCAGCGTCTGAATTGTGGCGATCGTGGCGGGCTTGATCGCCAGGGAGATTGAGCCGGGCGACTCCTCGATGTTGATGTAACGAACTGCTTGAAATGGCGCAAGGTCGTCCAGAGTGAGCTGACTGGCCTCTTCGTGGCTTTCGTGTCGGACTTCGGGGTCGATGTCGTCGGCCGCGAGATGTACCGAGACGCGGTGGAGATAGAACTGACTAGCGCGATCGGCTTGGTTACGAATGCGCCGGTGCATGTTCTCAATTGCGGATTCGTAGGTGCCGAGGTGCAGGGCCTTGGTTTGTTCGCGGTGAATCATCTCTGCGAACACGTGCTCGGGCATTGTCTGTCTTGACCACTGCAGCTCCTCGGCCATCGTGGCTGCATACCCCGGTGGTGGCCAGTCGGCGTGCGTCGACGTGTGGTACCACGCAAGGTCACTAATGCGTTCTCGATCCAGCGCTAGGTCGTCAGGATCGCGCACCGCGATGTTCTCGTTGAGAACGGCAATGCTCTCGCCGCAGACTTCGCATGGCACCGTTCCGCCCGCAATGATCCACTGTGACCGGAACAGATCGGACGGCACTTGACTGAAATGACCGTTGGGGCAACGCATCCGATAGTCGTATTCAAAGCTGACCGACCGTTCTATCGGTGTCGGCGCAGCTGGCATTTCGGCGGTCACATCGCTCAGCGTAGGACGTCAGCTTTAATCGATGGTCTCGGCGATCGCGTGGAGGACATCCTGCAATCCTTCGTGCTCCCAGCACCTTAGCACCGTCCATCCCGCAGATGCTGGCTTATGCCGGGCAACTACACGTATTAGATCCGACATGGGCGCGGCCGCAGCTGGATGCCTTGTTGGCGGAGTACAGCGGCGATGGTCGTGTGGGAGACGCCGAAGCGAGCACCAAGCCACGCAAGTGAGCGGCCAGCGGCGTAGAGCACAGCAGCTTCCTTTGCCTGCTCACCGTTCAAGCCTTGGCGGCGGATGGTGATGCCCTGTTCACGGAGAATAGTGGCGACCCGGGTCTTGGAGATGCCGTAGCGACTACCTATTGCCTGGGTGGTCTCGCCGGCTTCGTACTGACTAGCGATGGCTTCTCTGTCTTGGGCGGTTAGAAAACGTTTCGAACGGGTTTTCGAACGTTCCTGATACAATAGAGGTGGTCGAGGAGAAGACGCGTTGATGCGTTCTCGCAGGTCAGCCCACTTTTTACAGAGGTGACCGAGGTTCGAGTAAGTTCCTATTGCCTCCACCTGGTGAGAAGTACTACTAATACTTCCGTCCTTGCGGCCATACGGTCACACCGGCAGCCTTCAGGATCTTCAGGACGGTCGTCCGGCCAAGCGCCAACTCCTCAGCCACTTGCCGACTGGTCTTCCCCGACTCATATGCCTCGACGACATCCGCTCGCAGTTGGGCGGTGATCCGTCGCCGCTGCCGGGGCGGTGATACGAATCGGGAAGACCCATCAGTCACAGAAACACCATCTTGCACATCAGTCAACAATGTGTTCGGACTAAACCGACTCAGGGCTACTAGGGGAAGTGGCCCCCGGAGGAGACTCCGGGGGCCGTTTTCATGCCCGATGGGAACACGTTGGGAACAGGCCGGGTGGACGTCAGGGAACTAATGATGTGTTTTCGCTGGTCAAATCAATAGAAGTTCTCGTAACTGGCCCTATTGGAACGAACTGATCCACCGCTTCGGCCGCTTGGTGGCCGTATTGGCGCGGTCTTTTCAAGCCCACGGGCCTGGCGGTCGCTGTCAGCTAAGTAGTACGACTGTTCCGTTAGACGCCTGAGTCTTATCGGACCTTGGGCCTTGCCCTTCCACGGCACCCGTGCTCCACAACTGCTCGGTACGGTCTTTGAACATGACGATTGCAAGGGCATCGTCGTGGCGGCGCAACGCTGACATGCAAATGGTGGCTGTCACGACAAAGCCATCCCGGTGCACGAGCTGCATCCGCTCGTCGGCATTTGCCCGCAGCTGTGTGAATGCGCTTTGGCCATCGAGGTAAGAGATCTGGTGGATGTCCAGGGTTAACATAGCTTCTTGGGTGTAGCCCAGCATGTCGCAGAATGCCTTGTTGGCGAACATGACCTTGCCGTCGCGCGCGATACCGAGAACCGGCTCGGGGATCCGTTCGAGTACTCGCAATGCTGGCATCTGCATCAGCGCTTCGCTCGGCGACTGCCCGGCTTGCCCGCGGCGTCGCCGGTCCACGCCTGAATAGTTGCCGCCCTCGAGGCCATGGTCAAGCATTGGACGTCCTTTCCGACGCAAGGTTTGCAGTGTATCGCCAGTGGTGTCCATGTCGTCTGGGCGGGGCCCCACCGCAGGCATCACCGAACATTACTGGTTTTGCGCGCTTACGTTTGTTCTTTTCGCAGAGTTTTTGTGCACGTTGCGATTTCAGCGGGGCATACCGCCATCCCGGCGACCGCGGCGTGACGGATAGCGTCGGCGGACTTTTCGAAGCTCTCAGCCGCAGATCGCTGCGCCGCCTTTGTCCGCTGCCGCATCTGCTCATCTTGTTGGACAAGGCGGAACGTGTGTTCGACCGCCGCCTCCAGGTCCCGCTCAGGTTTGGCCTCTAGGTTGCTGTCCCTGTGGGCCATCAACGCCTTCTATTCTCTCCATCGCGGAATTGACGCTGCTGGCGCCGCTGAAACACCCCAGTGAACATCGTTGTGCCGCGGTGGTTTCGCACAGGTGAATTGCCATCGGAGCCGCGTCAACTAAAGCTCCGCTCATGCCGGGCGGCGAAAGTCATCAGCGCGGGGTCGGCTTCCCAGTGGGGTGGCTCGGGGGCGTAGGGGTCTGATCGGGTGGTGGCCTTAGTGGTTCTCTGCTTCTTTCGTTTGCGCTCGGTGTCGGCACGATCTTCCTGGGCCGCTTCGCGGTGGCGGCGGGCGGTGTCACGATGTGCTGCCGGCTCACCGTGGCGATGTTGGACGGCCAGATCATGCAGTCGAGCGACCTCCTCGTGCAGGCCGGCGGCAGTTTCGAAGGCGGCGGAAGCACGCTCCGGTTTCCTAGCCCATTCGTGTGCTTCATTGGCTCTGCGGGTGGCACGCTCTCGTCGGCCCGTCACCATCAGGAGGAACCCCGAGACCATCTTGGGCAGGTGGAAACCTGCGCAGTCGGAGCTTTGGCCAGCGTGCCAGGCCCGTGGCAACGCCACAACGCCTCCTTACCACTATCGTTCGGCGCAGGAGGACAGCGCATGTTCAACCGCATCAGTCACATTGGCATCGTGGTCAGCGACACGGAGGCGGCGCTCCGCATCTGGCGCGACAAGCTCGGCTTCAAGCAGTTCTCGGAAGCCCACTTCGACGTCGAGGGCATCCGCAGCGTTTTCCTTTCCCTCTCGGGCGAGGCCGGGGAGATGAGCATCGAGCTTATGGAGCCGGTCGACAAGTCGGACATGAACAATCCCGTGGCGCGCCGTCTGGCGACGAAGGGGGAAGGCTTCTATCACCTGGCGGTGGTGACCGATGACGTCGCCGCCAGCGGCCGCTTGCTCGCCGAGCGATCCCTCCCGACCATCGACCGGCCACCCGTCGAGTCGGCCACCCAGGCTCGCTGGCTCGTCCATCCGAAGGCCGCCAACGGAATAATGATCGAGGGCATCGAAGAGTGGGCCGGGAGTGATCAGTGAGCACGGGCAGGCTCGATGGCCGGGTGGCGCTCGTCACCGGCGCGGGGCAGGGGATCGGCCGCGCGATCGTCCTCAAGTTGATCTCGGAAGGAAGCCGCGTGCTCGCCAACGATCTCGATGCCGATAGCTTGCAACGGCTCTCGGCCGACGTCGCCGAATTCGGCGGCGCTTGCGAGACGTTCCCGGGTGACGTGACCGCGAAGGATTTCGGCGATCGCGCCGTCGCCGCCTGCCTCGAGCGCTTCGGCGACCTCCACATTCTCATCAACAACGCGGGCTACATCTGGAACTCGCGCATCGGGAACCATAGCGACGAGCAGTGGTACGCGATGCTGGACGTGCATGCCACCGGGCCCTTCCGCCTACTGCGTGCCGCCGGCCACCATTTCCGGGCGATGGCGAAGGAAGGCCGGACGGCGTCGGCGCGGAAGGTCGTCAACGTCTCGTCGGTCGCCGGGCTCTTCGGCGAGGCGACGCAATTCAGCTACGCCGCTGCGAAATCCGCGCTCGTAGGCATGACGCGCTCGCTCGCCAAGGACTGGGGTCGCTACAACGTCACGGTCAACTGCGTGGCGTTCGGCTTTATCGAGACCCGCCTGACCCAGACGTTTGCAAGCGAGGTCCCGGAGATCGAGATCGGCGAGCGCAAGCTCAAGGTGGGGCTCGATGCTGCGCAGGTCGAGACGATGAAGCGGCTCATTCCGCTCGGGCGTGCCGGCACACCCGAGGAAGCCGCGGGTGCGGTTTTGCTCTTCTGTCTCCCGGAATCGGATTACATCAGCGGCGAGATCGTCGTCGCCGCCGGCGGGCTCCGCATGTGAATCCCACGGTAGTCGCTATATGGCGGATACCAACCAAACGAACGCCTTCGATGGTTTGGCGAATTCGCGATTAACGTGCAAGACCGAAATGCGTTGTCGCGGATGTTCAGGGCACTCCGAAGAAGACCCAGGCTCCATTTCACGGGTTTCGGTCCCGGTCCTCTTGCGAGCACCGTTACGGGGCCGTGATCGGCTGTGCGTTCAGACATTATCATCTCATATAAGATATAATCGTCTTATGGCGTTCGATCGTGAACGGGTGTTGCGCGCCGCTGCGGAGTTCCTCGGTCGGCGGCCCAACGCCACCCAAGACGAAATCGCCGTGGCTGTCGGAGTCAGCCGCGCGACCCTGCATCGCTACTTCGCGGGGCGGCCCGCGCTACTGGAGGCGCTGGACCAGTTCGCGATCGCCCAGATGCGCGAGGCGCTGAAGACCGCCCGCTTGCAGGACGGCTCGGCCGCAGAAGCGTTGCGGCGGTTGGCGACGGCGTGTGAGCCGGTATCCGGCTATCTGTTGTTGCTCTATACGCAGAGTCAGGATTTCGATGCCAATCAGCCGACGGATGCGTGGGCTGAAATCGACGCCGAAATCAGGCAACTGTTCGAGCGCGGTCAGCGGGAAGGCCAGTTCCGCCCAGAACTGAGTGCCTTCTGGCTGACCGAAGCGTTCTTAAACCTGTGCTCCGGGGCGGCATGGGTCGTCCAGGTCGGAGAGGCTGGACGGCGCGAATTTTCCGACATGGTCACCGACCTGCTGCTGCACGGAGTGAGCCGGTCGTAACGCGCAATTGGCTGGTGCTGGTGGGCTCACCCTGGGGTGCTGCTGATCGGCATCGGCATGGCACGGGCGTTGGCGATCCCATCGGTTCGATCCTCGGGATGGCACCTCATGTCGATGGCCAACGCGATGAGCTCGCTGTTGAAACGGCATCGTCTGCCACGTTGCGCTCAGGTGGTTCAAGGGGTGGCCGCGGGCTTGGGTCGGGCGGTTTCGGTCGGCGGGTCGTCGGTGCCGGTTCGTGATGTGCTTGCCGCCGAGGACTTTTGGGAAGGCGCGGGTCGGCGGCCTGCCAGGAGTTCAATTCACACCGCCGCATGCGTCAACGCTCGTCACCGAGCGTGGTTATCTGCGAAGCGTGGTTTCGGCTCGATGGTCTGCAGCTTCGTCTGAGGTCGCGCTGACCGCGTCGGTGGATTGTCTGCCACGCTCAGTTGGCCGTCATGATGTCGCCGGGGGCACGCCTTGTTCGAACGTGAAAACGTTGAGTGGGTCATAGGCGGCTTTTACCCGCCGTAGCCGGTCGGCATTGGAGCCGTAGTACTGATCCTGCCAGTCGGCGGCCGCGACATTCGGGACGTTGACGTAGGCGCCGTCCACGTACGGGCGCAGGGCCCGTGCGAAGTCCGCTACCCAGCTCTGCGCTTTGGACGTCAGTTCGGTCCCGTTCCAGCCGGCGCCGGGTTCGCAGTAGAACAGGGCGTCACGGTGAGGGAATGCCGAGCCGCCGGGCGGTTCGTTGCGCACGGCCCCGCCGAAGGCGGACAGGAAGTAGTTGCTCGCCGCGGTGGGTGCGTTCGCCATGAACTGGCAGATCAGGTCGATCGCCTCGTCGGGGAATGGTTGTTTGACGAACTGGGAGAAGAATTTCCAGTTGTAGACGTCCTGGGGCGCCTTGTCGACGTCGGCGTAGAGGGCTGGCCAGGAATCTTCGATGACCGTCACCTCGGGTGAACCGATTTCCAGAAGTGGTCCAAGCGCGCGGGTGATGTCCCCGCGGGTACCGCCGTACCATAGCGCGGAAAATGTGGGTCCGCTTTTGTAGATTTCGATGGCGCTGGTCAGGCGCTCGTCGGCGACGGGTGCGTCGCGCTGCCAGGTCCGCAGGATGTCGGGAAGGTGGTCGAGCCCCTTCCACGTCGCGTACAAGAACGCGAGGTTGGCGAGTTTCTCGAGTTTGAAGGTGTAGGCGGTGGTGATACCGAAGTTGTTGCCGCCGCCGCCGCGACACGCCCAGAGCAGATCGGGGTGGTTGTTTTCGTCGATGTGAATCGCTGTTGCAGAGTCGGTGCCGGCGGCCACCACGATCTCGGCCGCGACCAGCTTGTCGCAGGCCAAACCCATGCGGCGAGTGAGTAATCCGAGCCCGCCACCCAGAACGACACCGCCGAGGCCGACCTGGCCCTCCGCGCCGGTGGGAATGGCGTAGCCGCGTTCGCCGAGTGCCGCGACTGCTTCTTTCTGGACGAGTCCGGTTCCGACGGTAGCTGTTCCGGATTCCTCGTCGACTTCGATGTCCTTCATCCGGCTGACGTCGATGACCAGACCGCCGTCGATGGCCGACCAGCCCTCGAGGTTGTGTCCCCCGCTGCGGGCGCGGAAGGCTATTCCTTTTTCACGCGCGTAGCGGACGGCGTTGATGACGTCGATGGTGTTGCGGCAGAACACGATTGCCTCGGGATAGCGCTGATACAGCCGGTTCCAGCCCTGCCGCGCCGCCTCATATCCGGGACTTCCGGCGCGCAGCACATCACCGTTGAGTTCGGTTGTCGTGGTGGCCATTTCATTATCCTCTCGATCTCAGTGGGAGAACACGGCGGCTTCGCCGGGTTCATTCGCGAGCACATCGCGCTTGAACATCACCATGTATGCGAAGTACAGCGCACCCACCCCCAGCAGGTTGGCCACGATCACGGCCGGCACAAGCGCGTTGGCCGGCGAGAGCAAGATGACCAGCGCGCAGATCGACCAGGCGAGCGCCGCGATTGAGACGGGTTTCTCGAAGCGCCCAAGATCGAAGGCGCCTTCCTGACGGGTGAGCCGTTTGCGCACGGACAGGTACAGAATGACGATCATGGCGTAGGTCAGCGCCGGAAAGACAGTGCCCGAGGTGATCAACTCCAGCAGCGCGTTGCCGGGCAGCACCGCCAACACCGCGATCCCGATGACGACCGGCGCGATGGTGGCCGGGATCGGGGTTTGCGTGCGCCGGTTCACCCGTCGCATCAGTTGGTGTGCGGGGAAGCGGTCGTCGCGTGACATCGCGAAGATCATGCGGGAGCAGCTGGTCAGCGTCACCATCCCGCCGCCGAAGAAGGCTATCGCGATCGCGGCGAGGAAGATCCGTTCGGTGACCGGGCCGAGTTGATCGTGCATGATCATCGCGACGGGCGAACCCGCGGCCGAGACCTCCGAGACGTTGCCGATCGCGATGGTCAAGGCGATCAAGAACGCCAAGCCCAGCACACTCGCGGCTACCACCGACAACACGATGGCCCGCGGGACACTGCGAAACGGATTCTTGGCTTCTTCGGCCATATTCGCCGCGGAGTCGAAGCCCACCAGCGTGCTCAGGCCCACGAGCATGGCGGCCATCAACCCGCCGCCGAAGGCGAAGTAGTTTGGCGCGCCCTCGGTGACGCCTCGCGAGGCAAGGTTGTCGACCGAGCCGTCTCCCGTTACCGCTACGGCCACCAAGAGCGCGATCACCAGCACTACGACGATCGTCAGCTCGATGGCGACCGCTGCCGAGTTGATCAGCGCCACGATCCGGGTCGAGGCGATCGCCAGCACCGCCTGGATCACCATCACCGCCGCGGTGATGAGGCGTGCGGTGCCTTCGTCGGGCGCCATGTTGAACAAGGGCACCAGGCACGTGCTCGACATCGCGTTGTCGATCGCCATCAGACCGGTCATCAGGTAGCAGAAGGTGAGCCAGCCGAAGAACCAGCCGATCTTGGGGTTGGCCAACCGCGAACCCCACTGATAGGAGGAGCCGCTGAGCGGGATGCGGGCCGCGAACTGCGCAATCACCAGCGCGATCAACAACTGGCCGCCCGATGCGATGATCCACGTCCAGATGCCGACCGGTCCGGAGCTGCGCAATAGATCGTCGTAGGTTCCGAAGATGCCGACCGCCACCGAGATGAACGCGAACGACACCGCGAACACCTGAAACGCGCTCAGCGTGCGTTTGAGTTCGGGTTGGTAGCCACAGTCCTCGCAGAATTCGTCGGCGGACGGTGCTTTCGGTATTGCTTTTGTCACTTCAGTCACTTGACCTTCGGTCGGGCGAACTCGAGAGGTATTCACGGGTTTCGCTCCTTTAGTTCGCGTACCTGCAGTTGCTTCGCCGAGGCCATCTGAGCGAGCCGTCCGTCGGGACAGATCGGGGTCATGAGGTCTGGCTCGCCGCTAGGATATGCTACAAATATGTCTTATGCAAGACGTTTTAGTCTCATAGCACTGGACCGCGAACAGCAGTCGGCCGCCCCTCCGCGACGCAGGACGTACGCCGCAGACGGGCATCTGATCGTCGATTGAATCCGCCGAGCCCATCCGCACCGAGTCCGGTGATCGGCCGAGTGCAGAAGATGTTGCTATCTCGAGCTAGACAAAAATATCTCAAACGAGATATATATGTCTCATGTTCTTCGATCGTAACCGCGCTTGCGTGCCGCTGCGGACTTCCTCAGCCGGCATCCCAACGCTACCCAGGACGAGATCGCCGCGGCACCTGCTGTTGCGCGGAGTAACCCGGTCATGACGCGGATTTGGATGGCGCTCGGTGTGCTCACCCTCGCGGTGCTGCTCATCGGCGTCGACGGCACGGTACTGGCCCTGGCCACCCCGTTCATCATTAAGGATCTCGCGCCGACGGCGACCCAGGTGTTGTGGATCGGCGACATCTACTCGTTCGTGCTCGCAGGTCTGCTTGTCACGATGGGCAGCCTCGGCGATCGTATCGGTCACAAGAAGCTGTTGCTCTACGGCGCAACGGGTTTCGCCGCCGCGTCGGTGGCAACGGCATACGCGCCGACGGCTGGTGTGTTAATCGGTGCGCGGGCGCTGCTGGGTGTGGCAGGGGCGACACTGGCGCCATCGACGCTTGCGTTGATCCGGGGCCTGTTTCCCCGGCCACGGCAACGCAGCATGGCCGTCGGCATCTGGTCCTCCGCGTTCTCCGCGGGCGCTGCGCTGGGTCCGGTGGCCGGTGGTCTGCTGCTGGAGCACTTCTGTTGGGGCTCGGTCTTTTTGATCAACGTCCCGGTCATCGTCGTACTGCTTGCTGGCGGCATCGTGTTGTTGCACGAACAGCGCGACCCCAACCCGGGGCCGTTGGACATACCCAGCGTCGGGTTGTCGCTCATCGGCATGCTCGCTCTCGTTTATGTGGTCAAGGAAGGTGCCGTCAACGGGCTTCGCGTCTCTTCGGTGGTGGTAGGCATCGTCGGCGCCGCGGCACTGACGAAGTTCGTGCGGCGACAGCTCAGGCTGCCCGCCCCGCTGATCGACGTACGGCTGTTCGGCAATCGCACGTTCTCGGGCGTGATTGCCGCCAACCTGCTGTCGGTACTGGGTCTTTCGGGCCTGGTGTTCTTCCTGTCCCAGTTCTTTCAGCTGGTCGAGGGATGCCGCCCGGTGCGGGCCGGCATGGCCGAACTGCCCGCCGCAGTCACCGCCACCGTGTTCGGTGTGCTGGCCGGCATCGCGCTGCGCCACTGGTCGCCACGCGCGGTCCTGACGACCGGGCTGTCGCTGGTCGGTGTTGCGATGGCGTCGCTGACGCTGATCAGCCCGTCCACCGCCTATCTACCGATCGGCATTGCCCTGATTGTCCTCGGCGTCGGCCTGGGCCTGGCCTTCACCGTGGCTAGCGACCTCATCCTCAACAGTGTTCCTCCGGAGCGGGCGGGCGCGGCGGCGGCGATCTCGGAGACCGCATACGAGCTCGGCATGGCGCTTGGCATCGCCACGCTGGGCTCCATCGTCATCCGCGTGTACCACGGGTTGTCGTTTGCGCCCGGCACCCCCGCTGCGGCTGCGTTGCATGCGCACGATTCCCTCGCCGCTGCCACCGAGGCTGCCGGACTGCTGCCCGCCGACGAGGCCCTTAGCCTGCTGACGGCCGCCAAGAGCGCCTTCACCGACGGGCTGGCCATCGCCGCGGGTGCCGGTTCCGCACTGCTGCTGGCGTCGGCGGCTGCGGTGTGGCTGCTGCTCAAGCCGCGGCCAACCCCACCATGCACGGCCAATGTCGGCGCGCAAAACCATCCAGGCATGTACCGCGATGACGGCGACGACCGCGGTATTAATGCTGCGCGTGCAGCCCAATTGGCCGCCGCGAATGCGGCCGCGGCGGCCCCACCACCCGGGCCTTCCCGGCGCCGCGGACGGGGAGCGCGCGTATCAACAAGCTGTAGATCGAGGCCGATAAGGGTGCGTGTCAAGGCCGGCAGCGGCGCACAAATCACTGCTCCCGATTGAAAGGCAGCGGCTGCCGCGGCACGCATGGCGCGACTTGTGTCTCGGGTACCCGGGCCTGCACCCCACGGACGGGCCGAGAAAGCACACCCAACGAAAGTGAGATCACGATGCGCAACTCTTCATGGCTTTACCTCTGGCCGGTACCGGAAGTCGATGCTCCGTATCACTGCAATTTCGCACGATCCATGGCTACCGCCGTGGCTTCCGGGTCGCCGGGTCCGGACCCGCCCTGCTGCTGTTCCACGGCGTCGGCGCGGACTCTGCGACCTGGGAGCCCGTGCACGCCAAACTTGCACAACGGTTCACGGTCATCGCACCGGATTTGCTGGGCCACGCGCAGCTACGGTCGGATTGGGCGTGTGCCGCGGGCCCTCCTTGCGCAAGATACATACGGTCTGTATCTTCATACATACCGTATGTATCTATCGAAGGGACGGGTCTTGAATGAACGGCGCACTGAGGGCTATCGAAGAAGACCGCAATGCCGTCTTGGCGGTGTGCTCGCAGATTCCGGAGGCGGTGTGGGCCAAGGACAGTGGGTGCCCGGGCTGGTCGGTGCAAGACCTCGTGTCCCACATGGCGTGCAGCTTCTGGCTGGCCGTCGACCCAAGCAAGCTGCCTGATCCGGGGGGATTGCCCGCGGAACGCGCGGCGGACCTCTACGTCGACTCGCGTCGCTCGATGACCGTCGAAGAGGTTGTGGCGGACTATGAGCAGGTCAGCCTGAGGGGTCTTGAGGTGCTGGCTGCGGTCGCGGACCAGGACTTCGAGGTCCCGCTGGGCGATGTCGGTACCTATCCCGCTTCAGTGGTGCCGACTGCCTTCGCCTTCGAGGAGTTCATTCACCTTCGGTACGACCTGTTTTCCCCCGACGGGCCGTTGGAGGGGGAACCCCCGCCTGCCGACGAGCTACGGCTTGCCCCGACGCTCGACTGGATCGAGGCGTCGTTGCCGCAGCAGAATGCGAGCCTCCTTGACGCGCTCGGCAAGTCGGTCGAGGTGCGCCTTGACGGGCTGTGCGCGCGAACGCTGAACATCGGCGGCGGCGCGGATGTCGCCGCCCAAATCACTACCGATTCCTTGGCGTTCGTGCGGTGGGTGACTCAGCGGGGCACCTGGGAGGATTTGGGAGTGCGGGCCGAAGGGGATCCGTCGACCCTCGAAATGATCCGCAAGTTTAGGGTCTTCTGACGAGCGGTTCGGGCGCGGTGGGCCCGATCCCCCTGCAAGATGCGGTATGCATGAAACCGTGGGCTCGATGCAGGAAAAGCGCCGCACGCAGGCCGAACGTGCAGCCGACACGCGGGACGCGCTTATTGCCGCCGCCCGCCCCTTGTTTGCATCACCGGGCTTCGCCGACGTTTCCATGGAAACGATCGTGCGCGATGCCGGGGTAACCCGCGGCGCCCTCTACCACCATTTCGCCGACAAGACGGAGTTGTTCGCCGCGGTGTTGGAGAAAGTCGAGGGCGAAATGGCCGCGCGTATGGGCGAGACGATCGCCGCCGCAGGGGAGACCGACCCGGTCGAAATCATGCGCCTGGGCTCGGCGTTCTGGCTGGATGCCTGCGCCGACCGTGAGGTCCAGCGCATCGTGCTGATGGACGCTCCCGCGGTGCTGGGGTGGGAACGCTGGAGCGAGATCGGGCAGCGCTACAACATCGGATTGGTCAGGGGTCTGATCACCGACGCCATCGAGTCCGGAAGCATCCCAGCACAGCCCGTCGAGGCGACAGCATTGACAATGCTGGGGGCGCTGCGAGAGGCGACTCTCTACATCGCTCGCGCAGACAATCAGCAGCAAGCGCGCGACGACGCCGGCGCGGTGATCGACCGGCTGGTCGATTCCCTCCGCGCCGTTACACCACCCGAGCGACGCGGCCAGCCCCGGGCCAGGTCGTGACGTAGACAGTTCCCGGTTACTTCTCCAGCGTGTACTGGGCGATATCGAGGTAGCCCTCGTGGAACAACTGCGCGCATCCACTCAGATAGTGGTCCCAGCGGTTGTACATCTCTTCACCCTGTAGCGCGATGGCCTCATCCTTATGCGCCTTCAGCGCCGCCGACCACATATCCATGGTCTTGCAATAGTGCGACTGCAGCTGCTGGACGCGGGTGCAGGTGTAGCCGGCCTTAGCGGCATGGTCTGGCACCATCTCGAGTGTTGGGAGCCGGCAGCCCGGGAAAATCTCCTCGAGCATGAACTTGATGAAGCGTGCCTTCCGCAAGGTCAGTGGCAAACCCTTGGCGATCATCTCTTTGACAGTCAACACGGTGATGGTGTGCAGCAGCATCACTCCGTCAGTCGGCATCGACTTGTAGGTGATGTCGAAGAACTCGTCGTAGCGGTCGAAGTCGAAGTGCTCGAACGCGCCGATCGAAACGATCCGGTCGACCTTGCCTTCCCACTCTTCCCAGCCACGCAACTGGACCGACTTCGAGCGCTTGCTCGGGTTCTTGTCGAGAAGCGACTGAACATGGGCAGCCTGATTCTTGCTCAGCGTCAGACCGATGACATTGACGTCGTACTTGTCCAGGGCTCGGTTAATACAGGCACCCCAGCCGCAGCCGATGTCGAGCAGCGTCATCCCAGGTTCCAGACCCAGCTTGCCGAGTGACAGGTCAATCTTCGCGATCTGTGCCTCTTCGAGGGTCATGTCCTCCCGCTCGAAGTACGCACAGCTGTACGTCTGCGTCGGGTCTTGGAAAAGCCGGAAGAACTCGTCAGACACGTCGTAATGCGCCTGCGCCATCTCAAATTTGGGGATCAGTTTGGAGGAAATGAGGTCACGACCTTCGCTCGAATTGCGCGGAGTCCGTCGGCTCCACATCTTATACAAGTGCTTCGGAGCCGCATCAGCTCTGGATGGGTGATAGCACAAATCGGTTTTGCGGCGGTTAACACGAGGTGAACGGGGCCAAGCGCTCCGGCGTCTCTCGCCGGAGTAACGCTTCAGAAGGCGTCGTCGCCGAGGTCCATCAGGTCGATGTCTACGTTCTCTACGATGGCCCGGGTCGCCGAGATCGCCGGCAGGATCGTCTTGGCGAAGAACGAGGCGGCGGCAAGCTTGCCCCGGTAGAAGGAGTCGTCGGCACCGGCATCGATTGCGGCAGAGGCGATCTCGGCCTGCACGAGCAGACGCCACCCGATGAGTGTGTCGCCGACGGCGTGCAGGAAAGCGACGGACACCAGCCCGATCTTGTACAGCTCCGCGGGATTGTGTTCTGCGGCAAGCAGATACGATGTGAGCGTGCCGGTCATCGCCTGCACGTCCGACAGGGCGGCCTGCAAAAGTGTGCGCTCGGCCTTGAGCCGGTCTCCGGCGGCGCCGTCGATGAACGCGGCAATTTGGCCGGCGACATGCGCCAGGGCAACCCCTCGGTCGCGCGCGATCTTGCGGAACACGAAGTCCAGCGACTGGATCGCGGTCGTGCCTTCGTAGAGCGAATCGACCCTGGCGTCGCGGATGTATTGCTCGATGGGATAGTCCTTCAAATACCCTGATCCGCCTAGGGTTTGCAGGCTTTCGTTGATCCACTGATAAGACTTCTCGGATCCGACACCCTTGACGATCGGCAGCAGCAGATCAAGCACACGCGCCGCCAAGTCGGCGTCCACGCCCGGCACCAGCGCGGGCCCGGACTCGTAGGAGTGCGCCGCGGCGTACATGTAAAGTGCGCGCAGCCCTTCGGCGTAGGCCTTCTGCAACATGAGGCTTCGCCGCACGTCCGGGTGGCGCGTTATCGGCACCCGGGGCGCGGTCTTGTCCGTGAAGCGGGTCAGGTCTGGGCCCTGTACGCGTTGCTGCGCATAGTCGAGCGCGTGCAGATACGCGGTCGACAGCGTCCCGATGGACTTGACGCCGACCATCATCCGCGCGAGCTCGATGGCCTTGAACATTTGCGCGATGCCGTCGTGCGCGTCGCCGACCAGGTACCCGATCGCGGGGACGTCGGTCGCACCGAAT
>Ga0306923_10000765_pt1 | contig 26419 bp, 29 predicted proteins | sample sta12Can44000108_FD_203841 | JGI IMG/M metagenome (GOLD analysis project Ga0306923, IMG submission 203841) | Lab enrichment of tropical soil microbial communities from Luquillo Experimental Forest, Puerto Rico - statanox.12C.anox.44.000.108 (v2)... | ecosystem: Environmental > Terrestrial >... | reverse complement strand
GGTCCTCCCGAGAACGGAAAGTGCCGACCAACCAACCGAGGAAATGTCGAAGCGACACAATCATGGCAAGAATTGTATCGGGAAAATCTGAATCCAGTTTTTCGCAAGTCATTCATTCGGCGGGTGTACGACGTTTTGGCGAGGCACAGGTCCCACTCGGGGACGAATGCGGTTTCCAAGGAAAAGCTATCCGCCAGTTTCTTTTCATCTCGAAGTCTCAGTGCAGTAAGAATCGAGATGGAGTACTAAGAGCGCTAGTCTGCGGTGCCGAGGTTTTGTCAAAACCATTTGAGAAAATAACCAAATTTGAGTTGACTCGCCCAGATCCGTGACGCAGAATGCGCGGCAACTCTCCAAGCACTTTGTGTCCACAGAGGAGCTTCGTTCGCCCCCGGAGGGAATCGAAAGGAGAATCCCAGTGAAATCGAGGAAAAAGTTTCTCGCCATCGGAGCAATGCTTGTGTGTGCAGCGCTGGCGCTGGCGGGAACGATGACCAGTTCGCCACGAGGAAGAACCGATGACCAGGGAGATGAGGCTGACTCAAGAATCAGAATTGGATTTGCAATTGCGCCGGTACAGCTCAATTTGGAGGGCAAGAACCCAGCTTTGGTCGGATTGGGCAGCTACATTGTGAATACCGAGGGGTGCAATGATTGCCACTCCGCTGGGCCTCCGACGCAATACGCTGCGGGCGGCAACCCCTTCTTGGGCCAGCCAAAAGTGGTTAATCAGAAGACGTACCTTGGAGGAGGGCGAGATTTCGGTATCGTTTTCGTTCCCATTGCAGGGCCGAATGCTCCCCACATTATTTCTCGGAACTTAACGCCCGCCCCCAACAACGAGACGGGACTACCGGGAGGAGACATCACGTATGACCGCTTCCTGCAAATCATCCAGCAGGGAACGGATTTTGACCACCTTCATCCAAACTGTTCTGTGAACGTCAACACAAACTGTTTTTCCGTGAACACCCCGCCTACTCCCTCGGTCGATGGCGATCTCCTCCAAGTCATGCCATGGCCAAACTTCAAAGATCTAAGGGAGCGCGAGATTCGGGCCATTTATGAATACTTGAGAGCGGTTCCGTGCATCCAAGGAAACTACCCGGGTCCTGGCGGACCAGCAGCAGGCATTCCACCAGAACCCGCAGACCGGTGCCAGTAAGCGGATCTAGAGGCCGGGCGGTAAAGAACTCCACGAACGGGACCGCGTGTACCTTAACCCCAACCAGATCGTTTTTGTGGAGTCGGTTGGTCAAAACTCAAAGGTCGCCCAGCTGATTGCCGAGCAGAAAAAGCAGTAGGGATTTGGGAACAAGCTGGCAGCGCATGTCTAGAAGCGCCCGGGTCGGCCTGGCCTCCATCTCCAGTGGCGAAGCCTCGTTGGAACTTGCTTAGACTCCCGCCTTTGTTGCATGACGTACTGCACGGCGACGAGCGGATCACAGGGATTCTCTGATGAATAGTACGACGCCCCGGTTGCCCAGATCGGGACGTCTTGCGGGATTCGAAGCCCGCGAGAGCTAGCCTTCGGTTGCACCACTGTCCGCACTAGTTGATCACCAATCTTGACATCTCCGGCGGCACGGCGGTCTCAGCCAACCGCGCTCCTTTTGCTTCCGGGTTTCTTCTTGCGCGTGCCTCAGATGCTCGAAGGCAGCGGAAGCGTGGCGGCGAGCGTCCCGTTGCATTTCGCTTGGATTTGTCGTAGACGGCAACATCCACCATGGCGCGAGCCAAGTCATCCGCGGGGATGACCTGGTTCGGAAAGAGCACCCGAAACACAGGGTAAATCGCGCGCAACAGTCGATAACTGAAATTCGGCTCCTTGCGCGGCTCCACGGGATATATATACGCGGGCCTAAATAAATAAACACGCGGGAACCCCGCCGCGAGCAGCGCTTTCTCGGCCTCTCCCTTGTAGCGTGCGAAGGCCATCCGGCTTCGCCCCGTCTGGTCCGCGCCGCTTCCGCTCAGAAAAGAAAACACGGCGTTGGGACTGCTGCCGTGGAGAACACGCGCGAACTCAACCGTGTAGTCCACGGTTGTTCTCCGGAGGTCCTCGTCCGATACCGCCCCCGTATATGTACCGAGACAAAAAATCGCGGCGTCCTGCTCCGACAGCGGCTCTGCGAGCGCAGAGCAGTCACCGAAGTCCTTGTGCAAGACTTCCTTCAGCTTGGGATGCGAGATTCCGACACTTCTCCGGCCAATAACCGTCACGGGTCCGACGCCGGAGTGGTCGAGCGCATAGCGAAGCGCATATCCGCCGACCATGCCGGTCGCGCCCACAATGACAAGACGTGTCTGTTTCGCCGGAACGCTCATGACAATGCGCGCTCGTCAACCCAGTCCACATAGAGCTGGCGCTCCGCAAAAAGCCAGGCTCCGTCCGTCTTTACGAAACTATCGTAATAACGAAGCGAGGCGACCATTAATCGGCGCTTATCACCCTCGACAGTAACGTGATGGGCAAGGCAGTAGGCCTCCCCGGTACCCTGGTCGGACGTGAGGGTGAGAATGGTGCTCTGCCCGACGAAGTGCGTCGTCGCGTCGTACTTGTTCAGGTCCGCAAAAACCGGAGCAAGCGCGTCGCGCGAGTGCAAATCCATCGTGGGCTTTGGGTCTTTGGCGTTCATGTACACCGCAAAATGCGCGTCTTGCGTGAAGAGAGCCATTTGACCCTTCGCGTCGCGACGGTCGGCGCAGTGGGCGTAGGCCTCGACGAGCTCCCGGATCGCGAGGCGATCAGCAGCTTCCTCAGACGAGATTTGAGTGTGTTTGCCCATCGCTACGCCTCCAGTACGGCCTTCGGTTCCAGGAAAGCCTCGATTCCGTATTGTCCGTACTCCCGCCCGACACCGGAATACTTAAACCCGCCCCAGGGCGCCTGTGGATCGTCGGTCATGCCGTTGATCACGACGCGGCCGGTGCGCAACTGAGACGCCACGCGCCGCGCCCGCGAAACGTCCGTTCCGATGACGGCAGCATGCAGGCCGTACTTGGAGTCATTGGCAATCCGGATGGCTTCATCCTCGGAATCATAGGTGATCACACTCAGAACGGGGCCAAAAATTTCCTCCTGCGCGATTGTCATATCGTTTCTCACGTTGACGAATACGGTGGGTTTCACGTAATAACCTGCTTCGAGGCCCTCCGGACGGCCTTCACCGCCGACGAGAACTTCCGCGCCTTCCTCAATGCCCTTGCGGATGTAGGACTGCACGCGGTCATACTGCTTTTGCGAAACCATCGGCCCCACGGCTGTCTTGGGATCGGCAGGATCGCCGACCGTGTAAGCACGCATTGCCTCCCGTATGCCCGCTTTCACCTCGTTCAGCAGGCTCTTGGGCACAAGCAGCCGTGTTCCAGCCGCGCAGGCCTGGCCACTGTTTAGAAAAGCCATGATAAGAGCTGATGGTATGGCATTGTCGAGCGCGGCATCATCGAGCAGGATCGTCGGTGACTTTCCGCCCAACTCAAGCGTGATGCGCTTCATCGTCGCTGCGCCGTCGCGCATGATGCTTTCACCCACGCCGACCGAGCCCGTGAATGAGATCTTGTTCACGTCGGGATTGCGGACGAGTTCCGCGCCGACGGTCGTGCCGAGGCCGGTGACGACGTTGAACACACCCTTGGGGATGCCGGCTTCTTGCAGCGCCTCGACAAGCACCCTCGTCTGGAGCGAACTCATCTCGCTCGGTTTGAGGACGACGGTACAACCCGCCGCGACGGCCGATGCCAGCTTGAGGCAGATGAAGAGCGCGTTCGCATTCCACGCAGTGATCAAACCGGCGACGCCGACCGGCTCCATCGTCACCGTTGTTTTGTCCCATCGGCGTGTCCACGCTATCTCGTCGAGCGCCTTTTCGGCCGCGGCAAACGCGTTGACGCCGGATTCCACGATCAGACGGGAGAACGGGGCCACGCCACCATATTCCTCGATCATGGCGGCTGTGAGATCGTCGATACGTGCGGGAGCTGCCGCGTGCAGCCGATGCAGTAGTTTCGCGCGTTCTTCCTTCGAGGTCCGGCCGAATGTCTCGAATGAACGCTTCGCTGCTGCGATCGCGCGCCGCGTGTCTTCTTCATCTCCCAGGGTGACGCGGGCGATTACCAGGCCGTTGGTCGGCTTGAGGACGTTCATCACCTCGCGGCCATACGATTCCACGAATGCTCCGTCAATGTAGTGCGTGGTGATTGTCTTGATCGCGTCACCGCTTGTCGCTGTTTTCATGGCGGGTCTCTCTCCTTATGTCTTGCTCTTAGAACGACGTGACGACGACCCTGTTGAGAGAGCCGTCCTTGAGCGCGGCGTAACCGTCATTAACGTCGCGCAACGCAATCTTTTTCGAAACCAGATCGTCGAGGTTCATCCGGCCTTGCAGGTAGAGGCCGGCGTACATCGGGATATCGCGTTTGAAATTGGTCGAACCGAAGTTCACGCCCTGGACGCGCTTCTGTCCGCCGATGGCACCAAAGATGTTCAGGTCGATATTGACCTCGGGTTTGGACACGCCGACAAGATAGAGTCCGCCGCCCACGCCCAGCATGGCGAGGCCTTGTTCAGCCACCGACTTCAGCCCGACGAAGTCGAATACGTGGTCGGCGCCTCCACCCAGAAGGTCGCGAACAGCTTCGACAGGGTTTGTCTTCGTGGAGTCGACAACGTCGGTCGCACCGAAGCTTTTGGCCGCCTCAAGCCGCTTGTGTTGAATGTCGACGGCAATGATCCGCGATGCGCCGGCGATGCGGGCTCCGCTTATCGCGTTAAGCCCGACGCCTCCGGCACCGAAGATCACAACCGTATCTCCGGCGGCTACAGTTGCGGTGTTCAGCACGGCTCCGGCTCCTGTTACCACGCCACAACCAAGGAGCGCAGCCTGCGGGAAGGGCATCTCCCTGGGCACGGCAGCGAGTTGGTTCTCATGGATGAGTGCCCGTTCGGCGAAGCCCCCGAGCCCCAAGCCCTGATGCAGACCTTGTCCCGCGCGGCGCAATCGCGGCGCATCCGCGGGTCGTCGCAAGGTCGACTCGGGGTGTTGGCACTGAAAGGAACGGCCGGACTGGCACATGATTCAGTCTTGGCGGCAGTAGAGAGGCTGGGTGGGCACAAAATTGGGCACAGCGAAAATCAGTCTACTTTGGTCCGACGCAATACCCGCTCGTTACCCCATGAGCGGCAAAAGGTTAGATGGTCGGGGCGCCGAGATTTGAACTCGGGACCTCCTGCGCCCAAGGCAGGCGCGCTACCAGGCTGCGCTACGCCCCGACATGTGCAACTTCATATTCTACAGGAATTTGCAAGATTGTCTCCACACCTGAGCCAACTCCTTATTGCCTGGAACTTTGCCAATATCCCGTCAAACTTCGCGAGCAATCACCGAATGAGGCGTTTGTGCCAAGAATACGGGGCGCCCGGTCAAGTGGAAAAGACTTTGCTTGCCGCATAGCTGGATCGCAAGGAGTATGATTCCAAGGTAAGAGCGTCAAAAGGGGACTATCAGAATGAATCCGATTGCGAATGATACCCACAAAATCGGAAGCTCCGGGTGTGGTCGTGCGGAATCACTGGCGGGTCGCATCGTGCACCATGTTGCCAGCGTCTACCCGATTAGGCCGTTACGGATGTCACTTGGGAGATTGTCACCCAGTTGAATGCCAAGCATGCCCACGAGCAAGCAGACATAACGAAGGCCGCCACACTCGAACTCTTGCGTCGGAACAGTCGTGAAGCGGCTGCCGCGGTCCGGGCGTTCACGGATGACGAATTGGATCGCGCGGCACCCTTCTCGCTGAGCTTCGGCGCGCCAGTTACCGCACAGTTCGTCATTGAAGACCACGCACTACGGCATAGTTGGCACCACCTCGCGCGCATCCGCAAGGCCCTAGGTCGGTGAGGGCGCCCGACTAACGGAAGTGTCGCTCCTGTTGAGTGTGAAGGGGCAGCTTTCGCGCTCCATCGTAGTTATAAGCTGCCTAACAACTATTTCCGCGTGCGTTGCAATCTCCCCACGATTCGCTACCATGAAGGTTAGATACTTTCTGGGCCAGCCCGGCCCCCACTGGAAAAGGACCTCTGGATGAACCGCGTAATTCTTGCATCTTTGCTTGGAACCTTGCTGCTCTTCGCCAACGCTTGCAAATCCAGGCCGGACGACAAGGAAGCCATCCGGAGTGGCATCACAAAGTATCTCGCCTCGCTCAATACGCTGAACCTAAGCGCGATGGACATCAACGTCACCCAAACCAGCATCAACGGCAATCAGGCGCAGGCGCAGGTGGAAATTCGACTCAAGAACGGACCGCCCGATGGCGCGAACATGAAACTTTCCTACAATCTTGAGAAGCGCGGTGAGGAATGGGCGGTCGTCAAGAGCCAGCAGGCCGGCGGCACCATGGCGCATCCCGGTCCAGACGAAATGCCACACGGTGGCGCGATGCCGCCCGGCCATCCCAACGTGAGCGGAGCAACGGGTCAGGCTCCGCCGGGTCATCCCGATTTCAACGAAATCATGAAGTCTGCTCAACCACCGGCGCAACAACCCCCGGCCCAGCAACCACCTACGTCGCAGCCGTCTCCTTCCTCGGGCAAACCATGATTTCGGGAAATCGATGAGCGGAATTCAGAGATGAGGAAGCCGGACAAGAGGCGAGCCTTTTTTTCTGTACTTCTGCCCTCTCTGCCGTTGCTTCTTCCTTAAAAATCCCGCAAGTCATTTGTAGGCATTGCCACTCGCACTGCATTCAACACTGCCAGCAGGTCGATCAATTCCCGTCCCGCCGCGCCCCAAATCGGCGGCAAGTATCCGAACGGCGCCGCCACCATTCCGGTGCACCTGAAATCACCATTGAACCGGGGCGTCTTCGAGATTTCGTACGGTTCGCCCGTAAGGTACGCCTCGTCCATCACGCCGTGCCCTTCGAATCCCGTCCACGGGACAGATTTCGCACGGCAGTACAGTCAGCTCGTCACCGACGCGGATGTTCGCCAGTTTCACGTCGGCCAGGCCGCCCGTTTCGTTGCGGTGCGCTACGCTGGGCATGCGGCCACCGCGTCCAGCACTGACGATGCTCTTGCGGTTGCATATTCCTCCAGCGCCTCCCCACCCGAAAGCACCAGAACCACGATCGCTGCCACCAGGTATTCGGCAAGTAGGATTGCCGTGAGGATAGATATCCCAGCCAGTAGGTCGGAGCCAAACTCACGCTTGAACAATTTTTTCAGGAGCTGCCAAACCATCGGCAGGCCGCCAATGAGCAGCGCGGCGAACAATGGTAGGTTGGAAGGAAAGGCAGACATGCAAGAAGATTGCAGCAAGCGCGAACCCGGCGATAAGGGTTTCTTTGGAAGGGCAAAACCCGGCTTCGTTGAAGCCGCCACTACCTCAACTTATCTCGCGTACTCATTCGAGAGTCAAAGATGCAACATCTTTGCGACTGCGCGAGTGTTGCGATTCTTCGTGCGACGCAGCAGCAGTGCACTCAAACCGTTTTGTCTTTGGAGTAACACAATTTTTCCATATTGCACTCCGCGCACTTAGGCTTGCGCGCGGCGCAGACGCGGCGTCCGTGCCAGATCAACTGGTGCGAAAACTCGATCCACTTGTTCTCTGGAATAATGGCCATCAAATCCTGCTCGATTTTCTTGGGATCGTCGTGGCGAGTCAGATCCAGCCGCTGCGAGAGCCTCATTACATGCGTATCCACCACGATCCCGCTCGCGATTCCATAGGCCGTACCTAGTACCACGTTCCCGGTTTTGCGCGCCACGCCGGGCAACGTCAGGATCTCTTCCATCGTGCGCGGAACCTGCCCACCGAACTTTTCCACGATGGCCTTACTCGCGCCCATTACCGACTTCGATTTATTCCGAAAAAACCCCGTGGGACGAATTTCTTTCTCCAGTTCCGCGGGAGAGGCATAGGCAAACGCTTCGGGCGTCGTATATTTCTTGTAAAGAGTCTCCGTCACCTGATTCACGCGCACGTCGGTGCACTGTGCCGACAAAATCGTCGCGATTAGCAACTGAAACGCGTCATCGTGTTTCAGCTCGCACGTCGCATTGGGATAGGCTTCATCCAGTTTCGCTAGAACCGCTGCCACCCGTTTTGGATCCGTTCCCGACGGACCCGTCTTGACGACCGCTCTTCTAGCCACGCGGACAGAGCGCTTTTCGCTCTTTGCTTTCTTCTTGGCCGCTTTTCTCTTCCCGGCCTTCTGTTTCTTCTTCGTAGCCATGCCTTCCCTTTCTCTGCGAACTGTCCGTGACCTCGGTTCACTCTGCGTTAGACACTTCTCTCTTAGTCCAATACTTCTATTAACCTTCGAAACGCTCTACCGCGGTGGCTAAACGTATTCTTCTCATCCGCGGCCAACTCCGCGAAGGTTTTCCCGAGGGCCGGGAAGTAAAACACAGGATCATACCCAAACCCGCCACTCCCCCGCGGATTGTCCAAAATTTCGCCGTCCACCTTCTCGGAAACCACGGCCATTGCTCGCCCTTTCTTTGCCACAGTAATCACGCATACAAAATAGCCTGCCCTTTCGGCTCCCTTCTTCCCTTGTAGTTCGCTCAATAATTTTGCAATTTTCTGTTCATGGCTCGCTCCTGGCCCCGCGTAACGTGCCGAGAGCACACCAGGCGCCCCATCTAGCGCTGGAATCACTAGACCAGAATCATCCGCAAACACTGCAGCGTTGCAGAAACGCGAGTAGTGCATCGCTTTTCCTGCCGAATTTTCCGCAAACGTGGGCGCCGATTCTTCATATTCCGGCAGAGCCACGAATCCCGGCAACAATTCCAATTCCAATTTCCGCCCCGCCGCCTCTGCCAGCGTTTGAAACTCTCGCAATTTCCCCGGATTCCTAGATGCCAGATACAATCTCTTCGTAGTTCGCTCCGAGCTCATCGCTGAATCATCTCTGCGTCCTCTATGTCTTCTCTGGCAGACTTTTCTTATCTGCCCCGCAAAAAGTGTGCCGGCAGCACCGTGCGCTGTTCTTCCGCCAATCTTCGAATCCCTGCTGCCGCCAGCGCCAGCAGGTCCTGCATCTCTCCGCCCGTGAACGGCCGCCCCTCCGCCGTCGCCTGAATCTCCACAAACTCGCCGCTTCCCGTCATAACCACGTTCATATCCACTTCTGCCCGGGAATCTTCCTCATAGCAAAGATCCAGAAGTGCAGTGTCACTCACAATCCCCACGCTCGTCGCCGCCACGGTATCCACCAGCGGCAACCTCTTCATCATTCCTGCAGCCACCATCCGTTCCATCGCGAGCGCCAACGCCACAAACGCGCCCGTAATAGACGCCGTGCGTGTCCCGCCATCCGCTTCAATCACGTCGCAATCCACCCACACCGTGCGCTCACCCAGCGCCTCCTGATCCGTCACCGCCCGCAACGACCGTCCGATCAAACGCTGGATTTCCTGCGTCCGCCCTGTTTGCTTGCCGCGTGCCGCTTCGCGCGGAGTGCGTTCTTCGGTCGCGCGGGGCAGCATGCCGTATTCGCTGGTCACCCAACCCTTACCACTACCTTTCAAGAACGAAGGCACGCCATCATTCACCGTTGCCGTACAGATGACTCGCGTCCTTCCTAACTCGATCAACACGCTACCTTCCGCCTGCGAAATAAAGTCCGGTGTAATCTTCAACGCGCGAATCTGCTCCGCGCTTCGCCCGTCACTCCTCATGCCTCGCCTCTTTTCTGGCTATCCTCTGCGCTTTTAGTCCTTTTACTTTTTGCCTGGGGCTGTCGGCGATTTTTGTGTTGGCGCCACTGCCGCTGGTGCAGCAATCGCGGCGGGCGCCGCTACAGGCCTCGTATTCACACGAAACATCTGCGTCAAATCCAGATGCCCCGCCAGGGTATCCACTTCCTGCCCATGGATGAGAATTTTCAGCCGCTGCACCTGCGGGACATTGGCTTCGAGCGTCCGCGCGATCGAATCCACCGCCAACTGCTCGCTTTGAATGCCCGACGGGATGGAAGTCCCCAACGCCTCCGAAAAATCCGCCACTGCGGTTCCATCCGGCAATAAATAAAACGCCAGCAGCGCTGCATCCGGGGGCAAAGTTCGCGCGTCCGGGTCCACCGGCCCCGCCAGCAATGTATTCAAAATCTCTTTGGCACGCAGCACCGGATCGCTCGAGAGCGGCAACTCCACCGTCACGGGCGTCAGCGCCCCTTCCGTCGAGGTCGACCCCCAAAACATTTTTACCTTCACGCGCGGCTCGCCGCTTCTTGCTGGTGCGATCGGCACCAACTCGCGCCGCGCCTGCTCCGCCGTCTTCTCCGTCAATTGGGCCGCTTTATCCACCTGTTGCCGCAGGGCAGGAAAGTACAAAGCCGCCGCGATCACCAGCGCCAGCAGCCCGCCGCCCAGCCAGACTCTCCATTTCGGGCTCATGGCTGTATTCCTCCGCCCGACCCCGGCAGCGACGGAATCACGTACGAAGGCCTGAATGCGGCCACGCCGTGCACAATCGCCTCCGCCACTCCCGGCACCATACGATCCAGTTGCGCGCGATCTTTCACCGACACGCTGGAAATCTCCACCGCAATCGCAGGGGCCGCCGTCGTGCGCAATTGCCGCACCGGCGCCGCCTGCACAGCATCCGGCGAGCCTTTGAACCGCTTCGCCAACTCCATCTGTACCAGGTCTCCCAATCTATGACTTAGGACCACGAACGGACCCTGAGCGCGATCCCACGGAATCATTCCGGTCGTATCCGTAGTCAGGGGAGGGACTTCCGGAGTCACATAAACCCGAGCCGTCCCCGCCAGGCCCGTTGACCCCACATGCAACGTAATGAACACCGCCCCTCGTTGCGCGTTGGCCCGGCCCGAGCGGTCGTCAAACGACGGATTTTCGTTTCCGTCGCGCGTCATCACCACTTGGAAGCCTTGCGCCTCCAGCGCCTTGCGGACCGCCGCTGCGAACTGGAGCACCACTTCGCTTTCGCGAATCCCTTCCGTCCCCCGCGCTCCCAGATCCGTTCCACCATGCGCGGGATCCAGGACCACCATGTTTAAGCCTGCCCGGCGCATGGCCGAACTCTCTGCGCCACTGCTCGTCTGCGGAGTTCCTGCTGCGGAGCTTGCCGCGGAATTCGTGCTTTGTGCTCCTTGGGTGGGTGAAGCGCTGCTGTTTTGTGGTTTGGCCCAACCAGCAGCGATTCCCACCATCGCTAGCGTCGCGCTGCATAGGCCAATGAAGAATTTCGCGCCCGTCTTTTCAGCTATTCTCACGTCGAGCAGGATACCAAAACTGCCCTCCTCCATGTCTCGCCGATTCCAGTGTGCCTCGAAAGAGAAACCTTCTCCAAAAAGAAAAGCGCCCGGCTGGACGAACCGGACGCTTTTTTCTTCGTGTGCGGATACTCTTTATTGGTTCATCGGGGCCTTTGCCTTTGCAGCCTCCAGCTTTTCCTTCAACTGTGACTGTTGCTCCGGTGTCAGCACCCCATTTACCTTGGCCTTGGTATCGGCATGAAGGTCCTTCATCTTCGCTTTCTTCTGGTCATCGGTTAGCGAGGCATCGTTCCAGACCGCCTCCCGCTTTGACTTCGCATCCGCAAAGATGTCCTTAATCTTTGCTTTCTGGTCGTCCGAGAGGTTCAGCTCGTTCACCGCGTCCTGCAACTTGTCCTTCATGGCCTGGCCCGTTGCCGCTGCTGCCTGCGGCAGAGCCTTGGCCTCGACTTTCGTTGGCAGGATGGGGACGGCCAAGGCGCCCACCATGCCCAACGACACCAGTCCGCGTATCATCGTTTCGATTTTCATGTGCGAATCTCCTCAGTCTGATTTGGGCGTTTTTGAGGGCAGGGGAGCAATTTATAGGTACCACGATGCGTTGTCCCGGGCGACAAAAAAATGGCTGGCTCCGGGGAGCCAGCCATTTTTCGAAGGAAGTTGTCGATTGGGCTTAGGCGCTCTTGCTTTTTACGCTGCTTCGTCTGCTTCCAGGGCAGCCTCCGCCGCATATTTCGCTCGCACATTCCGCGTCGCGAAGTACAGCCCAAAGCCCGTCAGGATAATGATGGCTCCAAAGACCAGCCCGTTCATGCCCAAGATAGATTCGCTGCCGCTTTCCGCAATCGCCAAGAGTAATAAAGCGAGTGGGAAGATCCCGCAGGTCACCGCCCCAGCCATGCCGCCGGGTACACGAAACGTGCGCTGCAGCTTTGGCTCACGGATACGCAGCGCCACCAGGGTCACGAACTCCAGCATCAGAGCCACGCCATAGAGCATGATGTCCAGGGTAATGAGCCGCTTGAATCCCAGCCCGAGGCACAGCGCCCAGCAGCTTGCCAATACCAGGATGGCTACCCACGGTGTATGGTTCTCTCGTGTGACCTTCCCGAACGCCTTCGGCATCATCCCGTCGCGTGCCATTGCCAGCGGCAGCCGCGAGTAGCTCATGACCAGCGCGTTGAACATGCCGAACGCGCTCATCATCCCACCGATCGTGACTAGGAACCGCAGCCATTCGAAGCCCATCACCTTACCGCCGATTTGCCCGGCGATCGCCGCCCAGGAGCCGTCTTCGCCAAACGACGACGCCGGAATCCCCGTGAAGTACACCGCCACGAACGGCACGATGTACGTCAGGGACACCAGAACCACCGCCGCGATCATCGCCCTTGGATAGGTCCTCTGCGGCCGCTCCACTTCCTGGGCGATGGTCGAGGCATTGTCCCAGCCCATGTAGTTCCACATCGCCACCAACACTGCGCCCAGCAGACCCATGCTGGCGCCAGCCGAAGCCGCATGCGGCTCCGCAAAAGCGCCCGTTCGTACAGGCGAAAGCACCACGATCAGCCCAAAAGGCAGCGACAACAGAAAGAACAGCCAAAGCGATGTAATTCCAACCACGCGAATTCCCGCCAGATTCAGCGCCGCGCACGTGATCACCACAAACAGACCCGCGAGGATTCCGTGATTCCCCTCGCCGAACCAAGGCGACATCTGCCTCAGGTAAAACACAAACAACGTCGGGTAAATCGCCATATCAAAGATGCTCGCGGTCAACGACAGCCACGCTTCCTGGAAGCCCCAGAAATTCCCCAGACCCCAGCGCACCCACGCGTAATAACCGCCTTCCGCGGGCAGCGCGCTCGAAAGCTCACCGATCATGAAAGCTGTCGGCAGGCACCAGAGAATCGGAAGAAACAGCAGAACTAGAATTCCTCGTCCGTAACCCGCTCCCGAAATGATCGCTTCGGTTCCATAGGTGCCCCCGGACACCATGAAGAAGGTCGCGGCAACAAGCGGCCAGAGTGTCATTTTTGCGACTCTCTTTTTCGCTGTGGGAACTGCTTGGGAGGGAATTTGTGCGGGGAGCGATAATGTACTCAATTTTTTTCTCTCGTCCTCCTAAAGTGACTCTCGCTCTCCACAGACAGGAGCAAGCTCACCTTTTGAAGAATACAGTCTCTGCACCTGCACGCAAGAAAAAAATGTATCCAAACGAATTTTTTTTCATCTGGCCAACCCGTACTCTCGTACTACTCCGCCGGTTCGTTTTCCCTCGTCAAGCTCAGCCAAGGAAAGTGCCATCCAGCGGAGTCGTTCTCGTTCCTTAAATTCAACCCAGGTGGGACCTGTCAATCGCTGGGATCGTTCTCCTTCGTTAAGTCCACTACAGGGGGCATCTGTCATCCTGAGCGAAGCGAAGGATCTCAACCCATCGTGTTTGCCGGCGTGTCTCCGCCGGTCTCGCGGTGCAACCTCTCGGCGCTCATTCTCTGACTCCCTTGGCGTTTGTGCCAAACTGCGCAGGCTTTCCCGAATCCAATTCTTATCCGGAGTCATCCGAAATGAAGCTTCGTTCCGCCCTAGTTCTGCTCTCAGTCGGCGTTCTTGGTTCCGTTCAGAATTCTATTACCCTCGCGCAGCAATCTTTCGCTCCCCGGCCCCTCGGCGTGGATGACCTCTTCGACTTTCGGGAGGCTCACGACCCGCAACTCTCCCCCGACGGCCAGTTCGTCGCCTTTACCGTAAGCTCTACCTCGCTCAAACAAGACAAATCCGAGACCCGAGTCTATATGGTTCCGTTCGCGGGTGGCGACGCCATCGCCCTCACTACCGAAGGCGTTTCTTCCGAGCAGCCGCGCTGGTCTCCGGACGGAAAGTTCCTTGCCTTTCTCTCCGAACGCAAGGATGCCGAGGGCAACAAAGGCAAGACGCAGGTCTACCTCCTGAATCGCCTGGGCGGGGAAGCGCAACGGTTGACCGATGCGACTCAAGATGTCGAGGATTTTCGCTGGTCTCCCGATGGCAAGCGCCTCGTTCTCGTTCTCCGTGATCCCTCTCCCGAGGATCTGGAAGCGGCTGCCACCAAGGCCGAAGGGGAGGCCGAAGATAAGTCCATCACCAAGAAGTCCAAGGCGCAACGTCCATGGGTCATTGACCGCCTGCAATTCAAGGAAGACACCATCGGCTATCTCGACAGCCGCCGCACCCATCTCTATGTCTTCGATCTCGCGGCCAAATCCACAACCCAAGTCACTTCCGGTGACTTTGACGATTCCGAGCCCGCATGGTCGCCCGATGGCAAGCTCCTGGCCTTTGTCAGTAACCGGTCTCAGCCCGATCCGGATGCGAATTACAACGAAGACATCTGGGTCGTTGCCGCCAGCAACACGCACAAGGGCGCGCATCCCACGCAAGTCACCACCAATCCCGGTGAAGACAGCCACCCTGCTTGGTCCCCGGACGGCAAATGGATCACTTATTCCACGCAGCTCGATCCCAAACTCTTCCAGTACGCCACCAAGCACATCGCCGTTTCTCCCGCTGCCGGCGGGGAAGCCAAGGTCCTCACCGAGTCCTTCGACCGCCTGGCGATCGAACCTCGTTTTGCCGCTGACGGCAAGTCCATCTACTCCTCGCCGACGATGATGGCGCGCAAATTCTCTGCCAGGTCAGTGTGGCCGATGGCAAAATCTCTCGGCCCGTCGCCGGTCACTTCATGCTCGATGGTTATTCCATCTCGAAGGATGGAGCTGTTGCGGCCAGTCTTTTCACCATGGATCGCCCTTTTGAAATCTACTCCTCTGCGGGCGGCAAGCTAATACGGCTTTCTCACCTCAATGATGTCTGGCTCGCCAAGTTCAAGCTCGCCCAGGGTGAATACGTCTCGCTCAGGTCCAAGGACGACACTACCGTCCACGGCTTCCTCTACAAGCCCGTGGACTACGTTCCCGGAAAGAGGTATCCGACCCTCCTCCGGCCACAAGGCGGACCGGTGTGGGCTTACTATTCCGAATTTCAGGACCTCGGCCAGCTCCTGGCAGCCAATGGCTACGTCGTCCTACTGCCCAACCCCCGCGGTTCCACAGGCTACGGCCAGGACTTTGCCAAGGCCATTTATGCTGATTGGGGTAATAAGGACTTTCAGGACGATATGGCTATCGTGGACTATGCCATCGCTCAGGGAATCGCCGATCCCGAGAAGCTCGGCGTTGGCGGTTGGTCTTACGGCGGCATCTCTACCGACTTCATCATCACGCAGACTACGCGCTTCAAGGCGGCCATCTCTGGGGCCGGGCACTGCCCTTTACACCAGCATGTGGGGCCACGATCAGTATCAGCGCGACTACACCATTGAGCTTGGCTATCCCGGGATCACCGCGACACCTGGGACCACGTTGCTTACTTTTTGAAGATCAAGGACGTCACGACGCCCAAGATGTTTGTCGGCGGCAACATTGATTGGAATGTGCCCATACTCGGCGGCGAGCAGATGTATCAGTCACTCAAAGCCCTCGGCCGCGAAACCCTCCTCGTCGTCTATCCCGACGAGTATCATGAGTTCAAGACCCCAAGCCACATCAAGGACCTTCACGAGCGCTATCTTGCTTGGTACGCCCATTACGTCAAAGCCGACGGCACGCCGGCGCGGCCGGCGGAGAAGTCTGCCGCCCAAGCAAAACCAGCAGACTAGCGCTCTTCCCCAGCGGTCCATCGAGCCTTGAGCCTAGTGTGGGTAAAATTTGGCTTGACCGTTTTTGAACTGCTTTCCTAAACTTGCAGGTCCTCGCACACGGCCATGGCAGAACCGATCTCTCCATCCAGAGGAGCGCTCAGGGCTATTTCCCCCTGCTTTCTCGTCGACGACGTCGTTAAGTCGGCTGAATACTACAGGGACGTTTTGGGATTCCATTTCGACCGTTATTAGGGCGAGCCGCCCTGCTTCGTCATCCTGCTTCGAGATTCCATTGAGATTTCCCTGAGCAACCCTTCGTTCTTCGCCAGCGCTTCCGCCTCTTCCTGCGAAGCCGCTTCAAAAACAATCATCGCCGAGTTGTCCCAGTAATCCCCGTTCATCGCGCCCGCCAGAACTGCGCGGCCACCCTTCAATTGCTTGGTCCAGTAGTCGGAGTGCGCCCCCAAAGCTTTGTTCGCTTCTGCATCCTCCGGCCACGTGCCCGTCTCTTTCCACGTGGCGTACAAATCCCAACGCAGGCGCAAGAGCAGAACATAGGCCGAAAGCTTCGTCTAGTTGGCCTTGCCAACGCAATTCTTCGCGGGCGCAGCCGCCGGTGTTTGTGCTCTCGCCAGCGGCATTATGCCCAGGGCAATCAGAAGTAGGAAGCCACTCATCATAGGTTTGCCGATCATTCCATTACTCCTTACGAACGCAACCTGACGTACGTTCCCAACAAAATGCAAACGGGCAGCGCCTAGAATGCAGGCGCCGCCCTTAGCAGTTTACTGAATGTTTTCCTACTTCCCCATCTTCACACCGATGATTTGGCCGCTGACGATAATTTCCACGCGCCGGTTTTGCTTGCGCCCTGACACGGTACTGTTGTCCGCTACCGGATTCGCCTGGCCCATCCCCTTGGACGTAATGGTGTCGGGTGACAATCCCTGCGTAATAAGGAATTGTCGCACGGCGTCGGCACGTTGCTGCGATAGCTTCATGTTGAAATCCGCCGAGCCGGTATTGTCTGTGTAGCCTTCAATCGCCAGGTTCAGCCCTGGATGCGCTTGAATGATGCCGGACAGCTTCGCCAGTTTCAGTTGCGCATCCATGCTGAGCGCATACTTGCCCGTCTCGAAGAGCACGTCAGCCATGTTCACGACCAGCCCACGCGGCGTATCCGTCGTCTGCAAAACCTCATTGAGCTGCTGAAGAAGTTGCGCGCGCAGAGCTTCCGTGGCCGCTTGCGCTCGCGCTGCCTCCTCTTTAGCAGCTTCCTCCTTCGCTTGCAGAGCTGCTTGTTCGGCCGCCGCCTGCGCCGCTGCCTTGGCCGCTGCCGCTTTCTGTTCGGCCGCCTCGGCTGCAGCCTGCGCCTTCATTTGGGCTTCCTTTGCCGCTGTCAATTCCGCTTGGCTCTTTGCTTCTGCGGCTGCTTGGGCGTCCGCCTCCGTCTTGGCCTGGGCTGCCGCTGCTGCGGCTGCCGCCTCCTTTTCCTTCTGAATGTGCTCCGCTTGCTCTCGTTGCGCCGCAAGCGCTCGGGCATCCTCGGCAAACTGGATCGTCTGGCGAGCCGCCGAGATCACTTGATTCTTGCCAGAGTCCGCCGTCAGCGCGCTCTCTGCCATCTGTAAGCTGGACTGTGCCTTCGCGAAAATCTGTGGGGCATACTGCTCGGCTCCTCGCGACTTCGCAATCTCCACGGCATTGCGCGCTTCGTACATATCGAGAGGCACCTTTTTCAAATCCAGCGTCATACCCAGCGGGTTTCCCAACTTGGCGTATTCGCTGCGTTTCATCAGCTTGTAGCTGTTGTCGGGGTAGATCTTGCCCTTCGTATTTTTGCGCGTCTCGTTCACTAGAATCACAATTTCGCTGGGCATGCGCACCGCATAATACGGTTCCGCGGTCACGATCAGGGCGAATGTCTGAGACTGCGCCTTCGCTTCCAGCTTGCCCTCTCCAGTCTGATTGATGGGGATTTGCCCGAGATTGGCAGTCGAGCCGTCGGGTGTCACCGTCCACAACACATAGGTCAAAAACTCGGCTCCCAAGGACGTGGGTTGCGGCATCCCTGCTACTCTTAACTCGACCGTGGTCCCGCCTACCTTAGCCTCTACCTTGGCTTCGCCGCTTGCCTGGGAAGCGGCCGCAGTCCCCGTCATATCCACCTTGGTGCTGCCGCCGCCAACGGGGTACCCGATAGCTGCAACGGTTCCGCTAATCACATTCGCTGCCGGCTCCGGTTGCGCCTGTCCCAGAGCGATTCCTGTCATAAACCCCAAACTCAAAAAGGTTACCACCGCGTCACCACGCCACATAGTTTCTCCCGTCCTCTCCCAATCGATCCGAATGCCAGGTCGGACCCTGTGAGCACGCAAGTTTACACCAAAATCGAAGTTACGAACCTGCGCCTGCTCGCAATCGGTTTGCCCTTGAATCACGCTCGCGCTATCCTCCTTAGTTTCGTGGAGGATGCTTATGACTTTCCTGACGAAAGCCCGCTGGATTGTGTTTGTGATTTTGGCCGCTGTATCGACGCTTCGCGTGGCCGCTAAACAGTACGACCCGAAACTCTTCAATGAGATGCACTGGCGTTGCATCGGCCCTTTTCGCGGTGGACGCGCCGTCGCCCTCAGCGGTGTTCCTCACCAGCCCAATGTTTTCTACATGGCGGCGGTGAACGGCGGCGTCTGGAAGACCACCGACTTCGGCAACACCTGGTTTCCCATTTTTGATGACCAGTCCTCCGGCTCCGTCGGCGCCCTCGCCGTAGCCCCCTCCGATCCAAACATCGTTTATGTGGGCAGCGGCGAAGGCTTGCAACGGCCTGATTTGGCCGTCGGCGATGGTTTCTACAAGTCCACGGATGCAGGCAGAACCTGGATGCATCTCGGCCTCCGCGATGGCCAGCAAATCACAGCCATCGTCGTTGATCCCAAGAACTCCGACCGCCTTTTCGTTTCTGTCGAAGGTCATCCCTACGGTCCCAATGCCGAGCGTGGCGTCTTCCGCTCCTTGGACGGCGGAAAGACATTCGAGAAAGTGTTGTACAAGGACGAAAACACCGGGGCGGCCGACCTCGTGATGGATCCTTCGGATTCTCAGGTACTCTACGCCGCGCTCTGGGCCGCCCGTGTTGCACCCTGGGAAGTGCGCAGCGGCGAATCCTTCACCATTCCCGGCAGTGGTCTCTACAAGTCCACCGATGGCGGCACAACTTGGCGGCCCATCACCAAAGGCCTGCCCACTGCCGAAGACGGCATCGCTCGCATTGGCATCGCCATCGCCCAGACCAATACCAAGCGCATGTACCTCACGGTCGAAACAAAGAAAAATGGCGCGGGCATCTACCGCTCCGACGATGCCGGCGAATCCTGGCAACAAGTCAATTCGGATCATCGCATCGGCGGCCGGGGACCGGGCGCCATGGGCATTGCCGTCGCAACTGATAATCCCGACGTGATCTACGTTGCCAACACCACCGCTTGGAAATCCACCGACGCCGGAAAAACATTTGTTGGCTTCAAAGGTGCCCCCGGCGGCGATGACTATCAACGCATCTGGATCAGTCCCGAGAATCCGCAGATCATCGCCCTTTCCGCCGACCAGGGCACGGTAATCAGCGTCAATGGCGGCGCTTCCTGGAGCAGTTGGTACAATCAGCCAACTGCGCAGTTCTATCACGTCACCACGGACAATCGGTTCCCCTACTGGGTCTACGGCGCGCAACAGGAAAGCGGCAGCGTTGCCACGCAAAGCCGCAGCGACTACGGCGAAATTACTTTGCGCGAATGGTCCCTTCCTGGCGTCTTCGAATACGGATACATCGCTGTTGACCCTAGCGACCCCAATGTTGTTTACGGTGCGAAACTTACACGCACACAGCAGGACATTGGTGAAGTTGCCGATATCGCCCCCGAGCCCATCCGCCGCGGCGCGTATCGCTATAACCGCACGCTTCCCGTGGTCTTCTCGCCGCTCGATCCCAAAGCCCTCTATTTCGCCGCGAATGTTCTGTTCAAATCCACGGACCAGGGCCGCAGTTGGTCCACCATTAGTCCAGATCTGACACGCGAGACTTACGAATTACCGTCGAATCTAGGTCCCTTCGAGGCTGGAGATCCGGAAAAAGGCAAGCATCGTGGCACCATCTATGCCGTCGCTCCCTCGTTTAAGGAAGTCGACACCATCTGGGCTGGCACCGACGACGGCTTGATTCAAATTACGCGGGACGGTGGCAAGACCTGGAAAAACATCACTCCTCCACAACTCAAGCCCTGGAGCAAGATCTCCATCCTCGAAGCTTCGCACTTCGACGCAGGCAGTGCTTACGCTGCCATTAACAGCTTCCGCCTTGATGACCTGCACCCGCACATTTACCGCACCCGCGATTTCGGCGCTTCCCGGCAGGAAATTACTGCAGGCATCCCGGAAAACGCCCCCTCGAACGTCGTCCGCGAAGATCCCTTGCGTAAAGGTTTGCTGTTCGCCGGCACCGAGACCTCCGTTTACGTTTCCTTCAACGACGGCGATTCCTGGCAGCCTTTGCAACTCAATCTGCCGCATACCTCGATGCGCGACCTCACCATCCACGGCGACGATCTGATCGTTGCCACGCATGGCCGCTCGTTCTGGATTCTCGACAACATCACGCCGCTCCGGCAGTTGAGCGATGAGGTTGCCAAGTCACCCGTCTACCTCTTCGCGCCGCAGGAAGCCATGCGCTGGCGCTGGAATCGCAACCCCGATACGCCCTTACCACCCGAAGTCCCTGCCGGCACGAATCCTCCGGACGGCGCCATTATCGACTACTACCTCGGCAATTCCACGAAGAACCCAGTGACGCTGGAAATTCTGGACGATAAGGGCGTCCTCGTGCGCCGTTACTCCAGTACCGACAAACCCGAGTCCCTCGAAAAGCTTGCCGCGGAGCATCCGATACCAATGTACTGGGTTCGCCCCTTGCAAGTTCTGTCTAGCGATCCTGGCATGCACCGTTTCGTCTGGAATCTGCATTATCCGGATCCAATGGCGTTGGAGCACGAATTCCCGATCTCGGCCATTCTCCGCAATACGCCGCTCAATCCCCTCGGAGCGCGGGCACTTCCCGGGAACTACACCGCCAAACTCACCGTTGACGGCAAGAGTTACACCCGGCCGCTCGCGGTGAAAATGGACCCGCGCATTAAGACATCGCTTGACGATCTGCGCCTGCAACAGGAGATGGAACTTGGCGCCGTGGAAGGCATGGATGAGAGCTACGAAGGACTGCAGCAGGTAAAATCCGTACGCGAACAACTGAAAGACCTTGCGCCTAAAGTGCAAGGCAAAGGCAAGCTTGCTGAGGAAATCGTTTCGCTTGACCAACGATGCGCTGAACTTGCAGGTGCGGCGCAATCGCCCTTCTTCGGCACTCCGTCCAGTGGGAAGCAGCCAGAAAATTTCTCCACCATCAATCAGCACTACGCCGTGGTTCTCGCCGTTGCCGACAGCGCTGACGTAGCTCCCACAACCCAGGCGGTCGCTGCCTACAAAGATCTCGAAGAACAATCCACGGCCGTCCGCAAGCGCTGGAGTGTCCTGCGTGAGCGCGAACTCTTCGATCTCAACAACGAGCTCAAGAAGGCAGGCCTCCCCACCCTGGATCCTAAGAAACCATTGGCTCAAGAGCTCGGCGGCGCTTCAGAAGCCGACGACGAGCCGTAGCTCTGCAGCCCCTCATTTCCATAGTCTTCGCGAACCGTACAAACTGACTTCACAAGTCCACCGGGCCTTGAGCGACCGCGGGAATACCATCCTTCTTTCGCCCATCGGCATTTGGGAGGTTATGATCCTGTTGGAGAAGAAGAGACTGGAAATGCACGAGGACTTCGCAAAATGCTTTGGGCGAACGACCGATGACCTTAGGCTACCCGCGATCGCGCTCGATTGGCGAGTGGCTCACGAGGTACCATACATCTTGCCGAATCACAAAGATCCGGCCAACCGTTTTCTCGCCGCCACGGCTATTGCCTATGACTTGATTTTGGTTACTGCCGACCCAAAGCTCATGCAGGTTCCCGGCTTGAGAGTCCTCGCCAATATCTAAGCGGAAGCTTCTCCAGCTGTTATCAGTGCAGATACTTCTGAAAAAACGCCGACGTACGTTTCTCCGCGTCCGCCGCCGGTTCCGCACGGTAGCCCGCCTTGTTGTTTGGATTCTGGAAGCCGTGCCCTGCGCCTTCATAGATCTTAATGTCCGCGGTCTTGCCGTCCACCTTCATTGCTGCTTCGAATGCTTTCACGCTGGCCGGCGGAATGCCTCGGTCGTCCGCTCCAAAATTTCCCATCACCGGCGCCTCGATCTTGGCGATGCTCGTTGGCTCGGTCGGCAGCGAGCCATAGTTCACCACGCAAGCCGCGAGCTTTGGCTGATCGACGGCCAGCTTAATGGACCATCCGCCGCCCATACACCAGCCCACGGAACCAATCTTGTTCGCATCCACATCCGGCCGCGAAGAAAGATACGCGAACGCCGCCTCCAAATCCCGCAAACCGCGGTCATCGGGCAAACCTCGCGACAGGATGTGCGCCTCTTCCTCTGTCGTCGCCGGTTTCCCGCGGTACAAATTCACGGCCAGCGCCACGTAGCCTTGCGCCGCGTACTTCTGCGTCTGCTCCTTCACCCAGTCGTTCAGCCCCCACCACTCGTGAATCACAACGATTGCGGGATGCTTCCCGCCGCCTTCAGGCAGGGCAAGGTATGCGCTCACCGTCTCATTTCCGCTTTGGTAACTTACCGTCTCGTTCCTCGCTGCTCCTGCACGAACGAGAACGAGCGAGCTTCCCATGAGCAGAGACGCAATTAAAAAAAGGGACATTCGACAGGCCATAAAATCCTCCAGGAAAAAACAAGGAATTGTAATCATCCTTTCTGCCAAAAGCCAATCGCCGCGCCGTGACGACCCTGGTCTGGACCTTTTTACGCGATATGTATCCAATACGGGATTGACATGCTTAGTAGCAAGGAAGAAAATCGGCCCCAAGGCAATTCTCGACGAACGGAGAATCCATGCCGGTAGCTCGTTTCCGGCAACCCTTCTCATGCCCAAATATCCCTTGCTGCGAGTGCTGACCTTTGCCATTTTTGCTTCTGCATTTTCTCTCGCGAACCCAGCCCAGCAATCAATCGAGCCTTCCGCGGTAAAGCCACCGGCATCCACCAATGCCCCTGTCCCTGCCACCCCCGTGAGCGCTGGTATTGATCCGTTTGGCCCGGCAATGCACCTCTACCGAGAACGCAAGTTTGACGACGCTTCCGCGGCCTTTCAGAAGCTTGCTCAAGCAGGCGGTTCCGAAGCGCCCAAGGCCTACGCATGGTTGGCTCGCGCGCAATTGCGATTAGACAACGTGCCAGAGGCGGAAGCGGCGGCTCAGAAAGCTCTTTCCCTGTCGGAAAATCTTGCTACGGCACATTCCGCACTTGGTGAAGTCTATTTCCGCGAAGGCAAACTCCCCGATGCCGAGCGGCAATTTCTCACCCCTCTCAAAGCAGGCGTTGCTGATCCCCGGGCCTACTACGGAGAAGCAAGGCTTAGCCGGATAAATTCAAACTACAAGCACGCAAAAATGCTGATAGACAAGGCCCACACCTTGGACCCAGACGACCCCGAAATCCAAGCCTTCTGGATAATGACGCTTCCGCGCGGTAACGATGTGGCCGTCGTCTCTACGCCCTCGTCCGTCGTCGAGCCGGGAAAGAGTGGGGAAGCCAAAGACAAGCCGGCGCAGCCACAAGCGACTTCCGACCAAAGCAAACCTGCCCCGGAATCGACTTGCCGGTTGGTAACGTCCGCGACCTCAACCGAGGCCCCTCTCGAGAGGCTTATGTACGACTATCACCTTTTTCGAGCATTCGGGCTAAAGGTGATCGTAAACGGCACGCCTTCAACCCTTATGTTGGACACGGGGGCAAGCGGAATCACCATCAATACAAAATTGGCGGAACGAGCCGGCGTCCACCGTATCAAGGACACCAAGATTGGCGGTGTCGGCGACGCGGGCCTAGCTTCCGGATACTTTGCACTCGCGGACTCCCTTCAGGTTGGCGGTCTGGAATTCAAGGGATGCGAGATTTTGGTTCTGGACAAGAAACGTTCGATGGGTGAGGACGGGTTCATCGGGTCCGATGTGTTTCAGAGCTTTCTCGTGGAAATAAATTTTCCTGACGAAAAATTGAAGTTGTCGGAACTGCCCCAATCCCCCGAAGCGACGGAGGAACCGCTCAGTCTCTTCTCCGATTCCTACGCTCCGTTTGGTCTGCGTGACCGCTACATCGCGCCGGAGATGCGGTCCTACGAACGCGTTTACCGTATCGGGCATAATCTTCTTTTGCCCACTTACGTGAACACCACAGCCAATACGCGTCTCTTCCTTTTGGACACGGGCGCCTATGATATCGCTCTAAACGTCGATTTTGCCAGGCAAGTCACCAGGGTTCATAACGACGATTTCACAACGCTGAAGGGCATCAATGGCAGGGTCAAGTATGTGTACAGCGCCGATGCCGTGAAGCTTGGCTTCCCTCAATCAAGACTGATGCAGGAAGGCCGCAACGTTACGGCCTTTGACCTTTCCGATCAAAGCCAGAATGATGGAATCGAAATCTCCGGGATCATCGGTTTTTCGCTTCTCTATCTTTTGGACATAAAGATCGACTACCGCGATGGCTTGGTCAGTTTTAGCTACGATCCTCACAGGCTTCACTGAGCGCCAGCCGGAAGAAACGAACTCGCTGGAATCTAAAACCCGCCCGGAATGAGCCTGACTACTTCTGCAGTTCCGCGATCGCAGCCAGCACCTCATCGCTGTGCGTCTTGACGTCCACGTTGGTCCAGACCTTACGCACGACGCTATTGGGATCAATCAGGAACGTGTGGCGCGCCGAAAGCTTCACAACGCCAAGATTCATGACCGAGCCGTATTTTTCGGATACTTGCGTGTTAGTGTCCGCCAGCAGCTTGAAAGTCAGGCCGTCCTTCGCGCAGAACTCCTGGTGCGTTTTCTCATCCTGTACGCTCACTCCCAGAATAACTGCGTTTTTCGCGTCGTACTTGGGCAGGTCTCGCTGGAAATTATGAGCCTCGATCGTACAGCCGGTGGTCATATCCTTCGGATAAAAATAAAGAACCACCCACTTTCCCCTGAACTCCTGCAGACTCACCGGTTTGCCGTCCTGCGAATTCAGCGTGAAATCCGGAGCAGGCGTGCCAACTGGAGGCGCTTTCTCGCCAGCACGCATCCCAAAGACCAATGCTGCAATGATTCCAATGACGGCTGCCATCCCCAGAAACGTCGTTAGCATACGGCCATTCCTCATCACTCACCCCGCCAGAATCTATCAGATTTTGCAGTGCGCGGACACACGATTGAGATCTTTCCGATTAGGGAATGGCCACCGTGAAGTTCTCAGAGGGAGAATCGAAGAAAGCAGTATTTTTTGGCAAGCGGCGGCTTAGTTAGACGGGTACGTGTGGTTGCTCGTGTCGAAGCGCTTGGCCGCGGGATTCCGCGGATTCCAATCCACCGGAGGAAAAGACCCATGCCAGAATCGTGGGTTGGGTTGGGCAAACTCCACTCCGACTTCCGGCAGGCCGTTCTGTCCAGGATTAATGTCCATGACGGTGCACACCAACTCCTCGTTCGTGACAATGTTGTGGATCTTTAGCATTTGTCCGGTAACCACAGGCTCACACAAGAGTATGAGTCCTCCGTGTGCATTCACCACCGCTGTTTTCGCCCTCTCCGTAAACGTGTCGTTATTGGCCCTCTTGGGACACAAGAATGGGAATCGACGGCAGTATCCGCTGGCTCCGGCGCTGATTCGCAACAACCCCCGGCTTGGTGTTGGGCGTGCTCACGGGGACTATCCTCTCTTTTCTGCATATCGGCTTGCATTTGCCATTAGAAGAGAAATATCGCAGAACGTTGATTTCCCGCGAAATTAAAGGAGTGAACCAAGGTGGCATCAGGATGGAAATGAAACAGACAGTTCCGAATAGGTTGTGAGGCGACCTGCTGGGAGTGCGTTTCGGCCCCTCGTTAGGGCTGAAGAAATTATCTCGCCTTTACTCACACAACAACGGGCAGGCAGGGCGTTGCAGTACCCCGTCTCACCATTGCTATCATCCAATGGTGACAACCAATTCCTCATTCGATTTGATTGACGCGCCTTCTCTAAGCGACGCCGAATCTGCCCAGAAGAACTCTTCGGCGCACCGTTTCTCAGCGCCACCGAAAATTGATTCCGGGATGTTCTCCGGTACCACACTCACCTGTCTGGGCTTGCTTTCACTTCTTATGATTTGGGCTTGGCGCATCTGGTCATCCTGGGCGACTTGGGGAAGTCCAACCATTGATTGTGGCCGCGAGGTCTACGTACCCGCCATGCTGGCGCAAGGCAAGACTCTCTATCGCGACATCTGGTATCTCTATTTTCCCGCCGCA